>ERZ1643249.72-NODE-72-length-151336-cov-80.946867_pt1 | contig 151336 bp, 200 predicted proteins | sample MGYA00579263_ERZ1643249 | MGnify/ENA primary metagenome ERZ1643249 (study PRJEB29033, sample SAMEA4952264) | chicken gut metagenome | biome: Broiler Chicken; feature: Gastrointestinal Tract; material: Caecum | place: Ireland | collected 2018 | study: Broiler...
CGCAGAAGAATCAAAGAAAGAAGAGATTCTCGCAGAAGAATCAAAGAAAGAAGAGCCATCTGTCGCTATTGAGTTATCTGACGAAGACAATGCTGAAAAGACATCGAATAAACGTGCAAGGTTTTTGAGGTACCCAGTATATATCTATATGAAGAAAAGTAAAAGATCACCAATATTAGGAAGTATATCAGGAAAAGTATTTGAACTTTGCAAAGAATCTACTGACGAATGGATTTGTATAACTTGTGGAATATCTGGAGTAGGAAAAGTAACGGGATTCATCTATAGAAAAGATGCTCCCATTATTTAACCATATATAACTTTTGATGAAAGCTACAACTTTATAACCGATATTGTTTGCCTTTCATCTATTAACTAATTTTTGAAAGGTGGAACACATATGGTGCCGTTAGATTTTCAAGGCGTAATCAAACTTATTACTGATTATGGGGTAACTATCATAATTGTAGGTGTATTTTTATACACAGTGATAAAACTAATCAATCTAGGATTATCTTATTTAGAAGATAAACTAGGACGTAAAAAACATGATACAAAGCTAGATCTTAGACAGGCAGTAGGTACAAAGATACAGACAATGATTTGTAACTTTCTAGAACAACATGACGGAGATAGAATACAAGTTATAGAATTCTCAAATTCTGTGATGTCCGTAGCGTATTTACCATTCAGATACATGAGTTGTACTTATGAGATATGTCGTCCAGGGAGAAGAGGAGTAGGTCAAAGATTAGATAGAATATCAACATCATTATTTACACAATTCTTTGATAAATTACAAGAAACAGATTACTTGATTGTTGATACTTCTAAACCAGAATCTTGTATTAGTGGCTCTATACAAGATATCATGCATGACATAGATGAGACTAAATGTCTATGTACTATGCTTTATACACCGAAAGGTAAATGTATAGGGTACATAGCATTTTACAAACACGAAGGATTTGGTGCTAAAGATACAGTAGATATAGACTATTTAAGAGATTCTATATCATCATTGCTATCAGTAGTAAGTTAATAGAAACATATCATCAAAAGCTCAGTAATCCTGAGCTTTTTGTTTGAATCGTTATACATTGCAGGAGGATGTAATTATGAAGTTAGATATCTATAATTTGAATGGAGATTTAATAAAATCTTGTGATTATGAATCAAGCTATTATGATAATTGTACGATACGATTTATGGCGAAGCAAGGTTATACATTTGTATTGGATGGGATTGTCATTGCAAGAGGAGTTGCTCCGGAATCATCTCAAAATATGTGTAATGGTTATGATCAACAATCAACTAATTCTCAAGATTCTGCATTAGATACATTAGCTACAGTTGTATCGGAATTAGATAATATTCCAAAACATGAAGGAGAAGATTTAGTAATTGAGACATTAAATTCAACTCTAAAACAAGGGAAGAAATTGAAGATACGATGTATTGAAACAGGAACAATATATGATAAACAATCACATGCAGCAAGAGATTTAGGTATTGATCCAAGTTATGTTAGTGATTCTATAAAGACTGGAAAATCTCATAAAGGATACACATTTGAACGTATATATGTATAAGGAGATGGATGAATGATTACTATTACACAATCAGATAACGAATATCAAATTAGATTTTCTTATGATCCTACACTCGTACAATTAATTAAACAAGTTCCACAACGTAGATGGGTTCCAGAACAAAAATACTGGTCCATTCCTTTAGATAAACTTGGATTTTTATTTAATCAACTGAAAGGTACAATGTATGAATCTAAGATAAATCTCATATCACAAGAACACATAAACGAAAATCAAAATCTAGATGAAATTCAAACACAGATACCGAATGTAAATTTAAGTCATGTCAATTTTTATGTACAGTCGGGAAGTAAACCTTACAAACATCAATTAGATTTTATGAAATGGTCAATATATAGAGAAGCTCATGGAAATATGAATGGATTTTTGCTTTTAGATGAACAGGGGCTAGGAAAAAGTATAGAAACTCTTAATCTTGCTATATATAATCAACAAAGATACCATTTCAAACGGTGTTTGATAATATGTTGTGTTAATCCTGCAAAATACCATTGGTATGAAGACATCTATAAGCATACAAATGGACAATACGTTCCATATATATTAGGTACTCGTAAGAAAAAGAATGGTATGCTACGTTCTGATACAGGTAGTAAAGAGAAATTAGAAGATTTACAAACACTTTATATGTATGGAGATGAAAATGCTCCTGAACTTCCCTATTTCATAATAATGAATATAGAAGGAATTCGTATGAAGCAAGGAAAGTATTATCCAATATGCGATGCTATCATAGATGCATGTAATAAGCATCAAATTGATATGATTGCTATTGATGAGGTACATAAAAATACATCTCCTTCATCATGTCAGGGAAAAAGATTATTAGAAATTTCTAAGAAGTGTCCTAATGTCATGTTCTTACCTTTGACAGGCACACCTATCACATCTAAGCCTACTGATTTATTTCTGCCTCTTAAGTTAGTAAAAGGGCATAAATATACATCATATTACACATGGTCTCAGAAGTTTTGTATATATGGAGGATATGGAGATCATGAAATTATAGGATACCGAAATATGGATTATCTAAAGTCTATGTTAGAACCTAATATGATACGTAGATTAAAGAAAAATGTTCTTGATTTACCTCCTAAAATATATTACACTGAGTATGTTGAAAACACGGATTTTCAGAAAAAGTTATATCAAAAAGTTGCAGATGCAATATATAGTGATAAAGAATCTATTGTATCTTCGTTGAATCCTTTATCTCAGTTTCTTAGATTGCGACAAGTGAATGGATCTCCCGAAGCTATTGATGAAACTTTGAATATTGATAAGGATTACATCAAATATAATGCAAAGTTCTACAGATTGAATCAACTCTTAGAAGAAATACATCAAAGAGGTGAAAAAGTAGTCATATTCAGTAGTTGGGTACATCCATTACGTACTTTATACACTTTATTGAAAGATAAGTACAACATATGTATATACACTGGCACAATGAAAGATTCTGATAGAGAGAAGCATAAACAAGTATTTCTACACAATCCAAATTATACCATCATGATGGGAACTATCGGTGCATTAGGTACTATGCATACTCTTACTGTTGCAAATAACGTAATCTTCTACGATGAACCTTGGACAGCTACTGATAAAGCTCAAGCAGAAGATAGAGTACATAGAATATCTGCAACAACTCCTGTCAATATTTATACTATATTAACAAAAGATACAGTAGATGAGAGGGTTCATAATATAATTTATACTAAAGAAGGAATATCTAATTTCATCGTAGATAATATTGATATTAGATCTAATCCGGAGTTATTTGATTTACTACTGTCAGATACCCTTAAATCGAAATAATTGAACCCTTATATTAATTTAGTTTCTATAACTATGGAGGTATATTATGAAAAGAATGATAAGATCTACTTCAGCTATACGTGCTGCTGAAGATACAACTGATGATAGATTAGATACTGCATTATCTGATCTTAAAGATGATTTTGATTACATCATTTCTGGATTAGAGAAACTTGGAAGAGCTGGAGCTAATTCTACTAATGATGCATTAGCTATTGCTGAAACATTAAGTAATAATATTCAAGATACAATTGATCAGATTGCTAGTGTTGTAGCTGGTGGAAATAGTCAAGAATAGTAAAAATATTAGAGGTATAATCATGAAAATAACAACATCAAAAAGAGAAAATTGTAGTAGATGCAAAAATGAAGGGGGAGTTAATACTCAGCCTATCACTTCTGCTGTAGATTCTGAAAATAGTGCTTACTTACAGGAACTTAAATACTTAGTAGAGCAAGAAGTAGATTCTGAAGTAGATTCCATATCATTCAAAGAAAATGACGATGAATTGTCAGTCATCGTAAGATGGATGGGAAATTTGGTACAATTTGATGTCCCTTATGAAGATTTATCTTTTGAAGACGACGGAATGGATGTTGATGTATCTTATATCAGTAATACAATCATTGATGAAATTGGAAGGTCGTTAGATGAGCGATAATACTATTGGAAAGATTGCTGAGAACAGAATACGTAAATGGTTAGATCGACCAGATGATGGATATTCTTTTGATAGAATCCCCGATCAAATGACAGGATTTTTTAATAGCAAAAATATCTGTGATTTTATTTGTTTTAAGTCTCCACATATGTGGTACATTGAAAGTAAAGCTACTTGGGAAGACAGATTTGATTTTGTGAATATCACAGATACTCAAAGAAAAGGACTACTGGATAAGTCCAAAATTAAATATGTACACGGAGTTATAATACTCTTATTTGCTACATATCAAAAGGCATTCATTCTCGACATTAACCAAATCCAGAAATTACTAGACGACGGTATAAAATCATTAAATATCAAGAAAATTGATAAATGGAATATACCTTATGCTGAAATACAAACAGTTGAAAATAATCGAGCTATATATCCTACATATTTAGGAGATTTAGAAGATTACATTGAAAAGATATATGGAGGTGAATCTAATTGAAGAGAATGTTAAGAAATATAAATGCAGCTACTGATAACATTCCAGATTGGCTTGAAGATTTAGAAGCTGCTGCATATGATGCTGGATATATATTATCCTGGGATAATTCTAAAGGAATCACATTAGAAGTACGAAGTGGTCAAGATTCTGAATTAATGCCAGCTATAAACGTTAAAACATCAACAGTAGATGAAGGTGAATATCAGTTCTATGCAATCGTACTATTTCCTGACATTGATACTCGTAACTACTATGATACAATCATCAGAGAAGTAGTTAGAAAATGGAGAGCAGTAGGAGACTTTGTCTATACTATGATGTCTCAATCATGGGGACCTAGTATTGAATAACCTTTAATAGGGATAAGAAGGAGATGATAATCATGGATTCTTTAGGAATTGCAAGTTTTGGAGGGATAATTGTCATCTGTATGTTTGCTTGTTACGGTATTAAATGCACCCCGCTTGATAATAAGTGGATTCCATTTTGTTCAGGAGGGATTGGCCTTATTTTAGGGCTTGTTGCATTTTTCCTCAGTATTCCAGATTTTCCTGCAAGCGATCCACTCACAGCAGCAGCTGTAGGAGTATTAAGTGGATTATCTGCAGTTGGATTACATCAAGCTTATAAACAGCAGAAGAAAACAGAATCAGATTCTGATACATCTAGTAATTAAGATTTGTCATACCTTATATAGTATGTGAATTGAAACTATAGCATATGAATTGAATTATAAGAATAGGGTACGTTCTTGACATCTATTTGAAGTTTCTTCTGAAGCTGAACCTGATACTATATTCCACAATGTCTCAGTAAGTGATCCTCCTTTTAAACTTTTTTGCCGCACCACTCTTATAGAAGTAGATGTGCCTACTACTTCAAATGTCTCCGATACATTAGTTTGGCAGCACTAGTGTATCGGAGATTTTTTTTTGTTTGAATCGTTATATAATTTAGAAGAAATCATATTTGAGGAGGATTAAATTATGCAGAATGTAGAAGAATTATTCGATACAATTCGTCAAATAAGTCAACCATTTAAATCATTTCAGTTCTGGTTTATACGTAAATGGACTGGAACACATAATAATTGTACTTTTGATGTATTAGATAAAGAGTCTCATACAATATTATATCCCGATATTGATTTTAGTTCTAGTACTTTTCTAGAGTCGGTACCTGGAGAAGTACTTATTGACTATGAAAAATTTAAACAACGTCCCGAATATCAGATTGGTCTACCTGTTGATTTAAGCGATAGATCTCCTGAATACTTAAAGACAATTTATCAAATGTTACTTGTAGGAATTGATATGATAAGACGATACAATAAGAAGCAGGATCCTGATGTCTGTAATCATTATGAAGCTGTATTGAATTGGTTAGAGTCTGGAGATTTCTATTATGCTCCAGCATCTACACATTTTCATGAATCTTATAAAGGTGGATTGTTATTCCATACTTTAAACGTATATAACGAATGTTGTAGATTATGGACATTAGATAAATTTAGATCTGTTTCTTGTGATTCTTTTGCATTAGTATGTCTTATACATGATTGGTGCAAAATTGGATTATATGCATCTTATACACGTAATGTAAAAGATGATTCTACAGGTCAGTGGCATAAAGAAATTGCATATAAATGGTCTGATAATGGTCCAGCTTTTCCATTCGGACATGGTGCAACTAGTATGTTTTTAGCTTCACGATTTTTTAATTTATCTGTTGAAGAGTCTCTTGCTATTAGATGGCATATGGGATGGTGTAATGTAGCTGATAATGAATCTAATGATTTGCAAAGTGCTAATGAAAGATATCCTCTAGTTCATTTAGTACAGTTTGCAGATCAATTATCAATTGTATCCTATTGATTCACCTTTAATGAATATAAATTCTGATAGGAGGTGTAGTATGAATATTAAGAAGCATACTGCAATGATTAATACAATAGAATCTATTGCAGAACAAGATGTCAAAGAGTGTGTTGATCATTTGAATAAAGCTGAAAAAGAGCAGTTAGAATTCGGAAATATCTATACTCAGAAAATCAATTCTCATATGTATCAGTGTACAGTTAATATATATGATGATGACTGTGAATATGAAGTTAGATTTAATTATGACATATCAAATGGTGAACCTGAATTACATCCAGGTAAAGATGTTCTGTTAGAAGATATCTATGATGGATACTTATCATGTTATGATGATGATGTAACTGCATCTACTTCTATAATGGCAGCAGATGACGAATATGGCTTATCTGATTCTATTAATGATTTAACTGATAGTGTAGAAGATATGCAAGATATAGTTGAAGATGTAGCAGAAGATGAACCATCTATTGACATTGAAAATAACATTGAAGACCATTACATTGCTGAATGTGAATCTTGCGGAGGAGTCTTTATTTCTGCTATATTAGAATCTGATCAAGAGATAGATCATGTCACAGGAGTATGCCCTCTTTGTGATAAAGAAACTAATCAATATCTTAGATGGGTCATTAAACCTGCAGATTTTAAGGATAATGAACTTGTTGAAGATGATGATTTAGTGTATAGAGGTTCTTTTGATAAACAAGACAAGTCTTTTGAACCTGAAGAAAGCGAGGAGGTAGAAGATAGTGAAAATAATTAAGTCCACCAAAAATATAGCTGGTGCATCAAAATCTAATGTAAAAGCTACAGCATATGCTAATTCTAGTCAATCACAATACACTTCTGGAGTTTATTCAGCTACAGAAGAAGACTATGATGAAGAAGAGCTACAAGATATAATAGATGAGCTTACAGCAGATGGATTTGATGTTACAGATGAAGCTGATTTGCTTATGGGCTTAGGTGCAGACTTAGGCATGGATCACGCAGATGCTAGATATTACGCCAAATTGATTTTGAATCACATGGATGATTCAAGTGTATTTGGTGCAGAAGAAGATGATATCTTTGAAGAAGCAATTGAAGGTGCATCTAATGAAGTTGAATTAGATCCAGAAGAATCTGTGATTGATATGAATATTGACCAATATATAATTGTCGATTCAGAAGGAAGCTGGAATTATGATTCTGACAATTACGATTGGGCTAGCAGTGATGGAGAAGGATCGGATTGGTATTCTGACAATGGTGTAAGATTAGATGATCCTACAGGAGTAGTAGAGAAGATTGATGAACTTATTGAGCCTCATGTTCCCATTGAACCTGGTACTTATAGAGTAGAAGGATATATAGAATTATATTATACAGTATCCGGTGTATATGAAAATAGATATGATTACACTGAAGATGATTATAGTTCAGATATCAACAGTGATTTTGGTTCAGCTGAATATAACAAGAAGTTATCTAAAATTGAAAATGTAAAAGTAACGAAAATTTGATGATTAGATATCTAAGACAGCAGGATTCAATATTCTGCTGTCTTGTTATGAATCGTTAATTAATGTACAAAGGAGGAAACGTATATGACCAATTTAAATCCACAACAGAAAGAAGCTGTATATTCTGATGCAAATAAAATAGTTTGTCTTGCAGGTGCAGGTGCAGGTAAGACATTCAGTATGCTTGCTCGTATTGAACATATCATCAAAGATTTACATGTAAATCCGAAATCAATTCTCGTACTTACATTTACTAGAGCTGCTGCCTTAAATATGAAACAAAGATATATTAAATCCAATATTGGTAGCGCATCTCCAGAATTCCATACATTTCATGCATTCTGTTATAATCTTCTTATTGAAAATTCTGAGATAAGGAATAAACTTGGATATAGTGATATTCCTGTTATTGCTGATGCTAACCAGGAAAAGCATATTCAATCTAAAGTAAACACCATGTTAAATATCAAAAATACGAAGAAGAAAAAAGAGAAGGACAAGTTAACTCCATATGAAATCTATCAGCAGAAACTTCAAGATAGAGCTTTAAAGAGATTGATGAATTCTGAGAATATGATTACATTCGACTCATTAAGTCAAAGCGTTTGTGAATTATTTACATCTAATGATCCATGTATACAGAGATACAAACAAAGATATAAATATATTTTCATTGATGAATTTCAGGATACTGATCCAACTCAATATGAATTTATGACATCTTTCAAAGATAGCTCACTCTTTGTAGTAGGAGATACTTTACAATCTATTTATTCGTTCAGAAATGCAGATTCAAGTATCATTAAGTCTCTTATTGATTCTGAAGATTGGAAAACTATCAAGTTATATAAGAATTATAGATCAGGTACTGCAATCTGTGATTTTGCAAACGATAATACAAAATATGCACAGTTAAAGTATAAAGTGCAGTTAGAAGCTGCTAATGATTTTATTGGATGTGCCGAATTAAATTTTTTCTATGAATTAGATCCCGATTACGATTTGGATACGCTTAATCTATGGGATACACCTTTACCAAAATTTGAGAGTGAAGATTTGCTGGAATCTTTAAAAGATTGTAAAGGGTCTACTGCAATACTTTGTAGAACAAATTCTGAATCTAATTCTGTACAAAGTTTGTTAAAATTTCGAGGAATTCCTTTTAGTACATCTAATAAGAAAGAAGATATTGAATCGTTTTTAAAATCAATATTCAATAATGAATATTTCTTATTATGGAGTTGTACTTTCTTAAACTCTAAACAGTATGCAGATTATATCCGGTTATGTCATATAGATGATTCTAAGTATACTGTCAAATCATTCTATGAGATGTATGGAAAGAATATTAAAATACAGTATATTATGAATACAGTCTTTCGGCTTAGAATGATACTAGCAAACAATACTACACCTTCTTATCAAAAGATAGTAGATTGTTTAGGTTTACTTAGAATTGACTTTGATAGAAATACTATTGATTTAGATACAGATTCAAATTCTGAAATTGTGCAATACATTGAAAAAATTGTACAAACAAAAGAAGAATCTGATATCTATGTTGGTACAATACATTCTGCTAAAGGATTAGAATATGATAATGTATTTGTACTTAATGTTGATGGAGATACGTTTGAATTAGACAATGAAGACAATCATAATCTCTATTATGTAGCTATTACACGTGCCAAAAATTATTTGAAGGTATATCATGTATGATGAAACTTTATTCCACGAAAATATTAAACTTGTATATTGGTCAATAAAACACTATTATCCTCAGTATATCTGGGATGATGATGTAACACAGTGTGGTATGATTGGACTATGGAAAGCAAGTAAATCTTATGATCCTGAAAAATCTAAATTTGCTACTTATGCAATTAAATGCATACTCAATGAAATTAAACTGCATTTTAGAAGAGAGAGTAGACAGAAACGTAATGTTGAAGTATCTTTAGATGAGTTAGTTGATATTTCTAATGAAGGAGATGAAGTATCTCGTTATGATTTAACGAAAGATTTGACTCAATTATTTTGTATGGATACTTACACACTGACAGATACTGAACTATCAATTCTTCATTTGAAATCGAAGGGATATAGAGATGCTGAGATTGGATCTAAACTCAATCTAAGTCAATCTTATGTATGTAGAGTTAAAAATATTGCTTATTCTAAATTGAAAGATTCTATCATATGTATCAATGATGGAGGTGATTGATTTGAACTTTAAGGAATTATCTTTAGAATCTAAATGTACATATGATTTTCTAAAACAACTGTCCTTACATATGTCATCACGTAAGAATTGTAAAAATGTAGAATATGTTGTATCTATAAATGACGGAGATATACAAGTAGACCCTTGCATATTTTGCTACAACGATAGATATCATAGAAGTGATAGGGATAGATTAAGAGTTCACGAACATATTTTAAAATATCATATCCAGAATTCTGTACTCGTTGACGGAGTATACAAATACGCATTTTCAGTATCTAAGAAATCACGTCATTGGATCAAAATCAAATGAATCGTTATTTAATGCAGAAAGATAAAGGAGGATCAATCATATGATTATTAAGAAAGTTGAAATTATAAATATGCATCACATCGAGTTTGCATCTTATAATTTTGAAAATCTGAATTACTTGTATGGATTGAATGGTGCAGGTAAATCTACAATATTACAAGCTATACAGTTAGGATTACTTGGGTATATACCAGGAACAGGTAAACGTAATGCAGATATTATAAAACATAAAACGCCTGGAACTACAAGAATGGAAGTAGATTTAACTTTGATATCGGATTCTTCTGAATATATAAGAATCAGAAGAATTTATACTGCTACAAAGACTGGAGCATCTTGTAAATGCGAATTTTATCCAGACTGTTATGATGAAAAATTAATACAAAATATGTTATCTAAAGTTGAACTTCCTGTATTTAACTTTGAAGAGTTTTTGAATCTTACACCTAATGCTTTGAAAAAGTGGTTCTTAGATTATGTACCTTCCGGAGGCGATGATAATTTAGATATAGAAAAAGAATTATTGTCGTATACAAAAGATAACACTGAAAATATATCCGATGAAATAATTCAGGATTTGATACATTCTATTCATTTTCCTGATAGTTCACAAGATACAGTTGCAAGATTAAAAGATGTAAACACTCAATTGAAAGATCTTTTAAAATTTAAGAAGATTGAACAGGATACCAACCAGAAAACAGTCAATTCTTTGATATTTTATCCGGATGCAACATTCACTAGGACAGCAGAAGAACGTATAGGGCTTATGCGTGAGCTGAATGAAAGTATTGTTAGATTTAGATCTGCTAAAAGAGATTTAGAATCAAATACAACTATCAATAATGCTTTACAAGAACGTTATAAAGATTTACCTGAAGATGAATTAAAAGATGAAGTTATTTCATCTCTCAGATGTCAGTTAGATGGAATAGCATCTAAAATACAGGAATGTAATGAATCTTCAGAGAATCTTCGTCTGCATCTTGCAGAATTATCTCAGACAATGAAAGTGATTACTCCTTTCTTAAGTTCAAATGGAGTTTGTCCCATTACTTCAGAGATATGTAACTCTATATCATCTAAGTTAGACGATTATAAGAAGCAGTATGACGAATTACATTCTGAGTATGTTGAAACAGATTCAAAAATCAAACAGATTACTTCTGACAAAACTAAATTAGTTACAGAACATAATTCATTGCAGAAAGGTCTATTACAGCGTCAGAAATTGTATATAGATAGAGATAATCTTCGAAGCAGATTAGTTGATGTAGATGATACTGTTGATTATGATTTTTGCATCGAGGATGCAACTAGACAGTTAGAAGAATTACAGGATGAGCAGGCACAGTATCTTGCAAATGATAAATATAATAATACTATAAAATCTTTTGAATCTATGAAGTATAAACTTGAAATTGAGATGCAAGTTATTAAGTTATGTATTAATCATACATCTGAATCTGGACTACAGTCAAATTACATGACAGATCCATTAAATAACATAGTTGAAGAGTTAAATAGATATTTAATTACTTTATTTAATGACAAAACTATTAGTGCATATTTTAATGTAGCATCTAAATCTAATTCATTTAGTTTTGGAATCCAGAGAGATGGAGTGTATATTCCATATGATTTACTTTCTTCTGGAGAAAAATGTATGTATCTTGTAGCATTTATATCATATCTTGCATCCACATCACCTGTGAATGTAGTATTAGTAGATGATTTATTTGATCATCTTGATAAACCTAACTTGAAATTCATTATTGAGGGAATGAAATCTATATCATCTGCTCAGTACATCATTGCAGGAGTACAAGATATTGATGCAAATGGTTTAAATGTGATGAATATTGGGAGGTAATATTTTTGAATATTGAGATAGGTAATATGTATAAAGGTACATGTGTACATATTGATTATAAAGGAGCTATATTTGAGTTAGAAGACCAAACTACTGCATATGTGCACATATCTAAGATAGCAAATTCTTTTGTAAAGAATATTGGTGATTTCATTGATATAGGTGATACATATGAATTAGAATGTATTGAATCTACTATCAACGGAAATGGTTTTGAATTCTCTTTATTGCATCTTAATTTGCAGAATAGATATAATCAAAAACCTGATAAATTTAAAAATAATACTCGATCGTTAAATACTATGAACCAAGATAAACTAGAAAGTATGATACAAGGTATGAATACGGTTTACGAAGATAAGCGATCGTTAATTAATAAGAGAAATAAAAGAAGAAAATAGAAAGGGTGTTAAATATGTCAGCCAAATATTATTCTACAATTACAAAAAGACTTTATGATACCTTAGAGCAGCTTCAATCAGAAGAAAGTAAACTTACAACAAGTATAAGTTCTTCTGATTCCTATGAATTCGTATTAAATCAAATAGATGAACTTAGAAAAGAATACAACAAAAATCTTAATGAATTAAGAAAGGCATATGATGAGAGGTTGATTACACTAATATCTCAATTAGACAGTCTCACAACCACTACCTTGATTAGTTAAGAGTTCATTTTAGTCGTCTACCTTCCGGTGTATAGGTTAACCGGAATTTAATGGGCTATCGCCAAGCGGCAGTTATTTAGACATTATATAATGCCTTACCTTATTTGATTATAAGGTGATGCATATGGTATTTTCAAGATATGAAGCAACAGATGATGGACATATTTTTGATAAACAGCAACAATGCCTAATTAAAGAATTTAGATCTAATAAGTATTTACAATGTGTTGTATATGACGATGATGGAATTCCTCATGTATTAGGAGTACATCAAGTAGTGGCAAGATTTAGATGCGATGATTGGTTTGAAGGATGTATTGTACATCATAAAGATGAAAATGGACACAACAATGCGCCTTATAATTTAGAATGTTATTCAAGACGTCGACATTCTAGAAAACATATTTATGATTCAGGAAATCAATTTAGATTACGTGATTATGTTAAAAAACATGGACCTCATAATAAAGGCAAGAAGATGTCTGAAGAATTTAAAAAACATTGTAGTGAAAGTGCTAAGAAAAGAGGATTTAATGGAAATCAATATGTAGATAAAAGCGGAAATCAACGAACCAGTTAATATTATGGTGGGGTATGGTGAAAAGGCAACACATGCGACTTTGACTCGTAGATTTGTAGGTTCGAATCCTACTGCCCCAGTTCCCTTATTATAAGGGAAATTATATTCATTCTTCTCACATGAAGAAGAATCTCTCAACCTTCTTTCAACTAATACCTTCCGGTGTATAGGTTAACCGGTCTTGTTTGTCTTATAATATATAGTGAGGAGGTGTATAATCTATGAAACGATATGTAAAGAATTCAACTAGCAATTACAATCTAGTAATAACAATTGAATATTCTATATCAGATTCTTCTTATAATAAAATATCAGCATCTAAAAATTTAGAAGATTATATTCCAAATTCTGTATATGCAAAATATGATGCATTTATAATTAATATGGAGAATGCATTTGCAAAAGCTGGATTCATAATTTCAGAAAATCATTCTACAAATCGTACTAACAGTTTATCAGAATATTATGCAATTTATCCGGCCAATAAACACAAAAAACCTATATATACTATACTTATTGTTCTTAGAGTATCAGATCATAAACTTAAACGAGGAGAAAAACATGGATATAATTACTATGATAAATATGCTCAAGAAAATAAATATCCAGAATCTAAACAATATCAAGAATGGCAATTTGAACAAATACTTTTGAATGACCATTCTTGTAAAAGCTATCAGGATGCAATATTAGAAGTAAAACAATTGATTTCAAAATGGATAGATAACTCTTCAGACAATGGTTTGATTATAATTTAGTATCGTTATATAATTAGCCGTATATTAGCGAGGTAAACGATATGAAACGACTTTTACATCATTCAGTTTCAATAACAGCTGCTAAGATCCAATCAAAAGGTATATTTTGGTACATTCCTGATGAGGATAAATTACTAGCATTTCCCTATGATCCTGATCAATTTCAAAATTCTATTTCTAAAAATGGATTATCTTATACGCACAAGAAGTTATGGCCTGAAATATCAGGAAAATTAAAGAAATATCCATACAATTACTTTCCTAGAGGTAGAGTAGAAATTGATAATAAGGGAAGATCTGTAATTTATATGAATCCTAATATTCCAGATTCAGCTATTTCTGATATCCGATCTGAATTTGGAATAAGAAATGAATCATCTATCATAAAATACGATAGTAGTTATCATTATCTTTGTTATTTAGATGAAGGATGGAAAGCTGATAAATAATTCTTAGCATCGTTATAATAAGTGTAGAAGATAAATAGATTGTAACCAAGGTAACTAGAATGAAATGCGAGTGTATTAGTTATTAAAAAGTTTTCATAAAAAATATTGAGGACTTTAAGACATGATAAAGCTGAGAAACATGTCGATTCTGATAGGAGGTACTTGTATGCGTAGAAAACTTAAAGCTTATGGTGAAAAAGAGCGTGGAGGGCATTACATCTTAGATGATTATGAATTTTCTCACAATCATACAAAAGCTGTAACTATTAGACGGTGGAGACGACATCTTAAACAGCATGCAAGGCGTGCAGCTAATAAAGTTTGTCGTGAGTATTTGTTGTCACATTGACTCTTATATTCGGCGGTTCGAATCTGCCTACCTTAGTTTACTTTATCAATTCATAATTTGCCGATGTGGTGGAACTGGAAGACACGCTTGACTTAGGATCAAGTACCGTTAGGTATGCAGGTTCGAATCCTGTCATCGGCATTGTCAACAGATATAAGTCAACTAAAACAAAATATTAAATAATGCAGTATTTTGTCTTCTGTTATGGTCGTTCTGCTTACATCTGTTGGAAGTGATGACAACCATACATTGTTGTCCCTGTCTTATATCGTTAATTACTATGTATGGATGGTAGATATAAGCAGAGTTAGTAGGTGTAAGGTGCACACCTATCTCACGGAGGTAGGAGGGACAGTTCAATTCTGTCTACTAACATCAATGATTAGATATTTTAGTCATTGAAATACGCATTAAAATACGGGCATCACATCATATGTAAGTATGAAGTGAAAACTTGAATGTAGTATCTTACAATATTACAGGAGGGTATGCTAAGTTATGATGGACAGAGTCGGTTTTCAAGCATACCAAGTGATATCATTAAATCAAGTAGTAAGCGACCTAGGAGCTGAAATTGATAAAATGCTATTGCGTACATGTATAGTGTAGTGGTTAGCACGCATCCAAGTATGAAGGAGTTGTTCGAATCGGCTTACATGTATTACCACTGCGGCAACGGTGGTAAAACCATATATCTTCCAATTTATGAAATATCAAAGTATGCATCTAAAATTAGATGCATATGAGGACCTTTAGCTCAGTTGGTTAGAGCAACCGGCTCATAACCGGTCGGTCCTGGGTTCGAGTCCCAGAGGGTCCATTGTCATGCACTTGTTGCTCTTATAGCAGCAAGTGCATTTGTTGTATCGTTAAAATAAATAAGATATAATAAGGAGGATATTATATGACAAAGTTAGAAAGAGATATCATACTTGCAGCACAGCTTTATTATTCTACAGGTACATCTTTTTGGTCAGATAAAGAGTTTGATGAAGCTATTGCTGCACTCAAAGTAGAAAATCCAGATTCTGAAGTATTTAAACTTCCAAGTTGGGGATATAAAGTTGAAGAGGATACTACATACGGTGAACGATTACCTCACAGATATGGATTAGTTGAAGGGCTTCCGAAAGCATATGAGTACAAAGAGGTTAAATCATTCTTAAAAGATGGAGATATCTGGATTTCTCCTAAATTAGATGGGATGTCAGTTGCATTGTATTATGTGAATGGTGAATTAGATTTAGCTTTAACTAGAGGATCTTATGATAAAGGTATTGATATTACTGATAAAATGAGACATGTAATGGGACCATCTATTCCAGATCTTAACTTCACCGGAGGAGTTAGAGGTGAAATTATTATGTCTCATGATTCATATCATCAGTATTGTCAATGTCATGACGTTGTTAAGAATTCTAGAAATGCAGTTGCAGGAATTATCAATTCTAAAGGAATTACATCAGATTTAAGATTTGTAAAAGTAGTAGTGTACACTGTACTGGGACAAGAAATGTTTAATCCTGATAGAGCTTTAATGACAATGGAAGATATCGCTAAATGGTTATATACTAACTTTCATCTTTGTGCGCCATATACGAAGATTGAAGCTCCTAATGAATCAGAATATTTCAACTATATGAAGACAGCACGTGAGTTATGGTTAGAGAACTTTCCTTATGAAAATGATGGTATTGTTGCAACTAAATCTGTACATCATGACGGAAACAATTTTATCTATGATTCGCAAGCATTTAAGTTTTCATCTGAACAAAAGCAAGCAACAGTAAAAGAAGTAGAATGGAATATGACTAAATCCAGACTTTGTATTCCACGTATTAGATTTAATACAATAGAATTAGATGGTGCAAGTGTAAACTATGCTACTGGATATCATGCTAAATACATTGTAGATAATAATATCGGTCCTGGATCAGTCATTGAAGTATCACGACATGGAGAAGTTATTCCTAATGTAGATACGATACTTTATACACCAGATGTTGATGAATCTAAATTAATTCCTACTAATTGTCCAGAATGTGGTTCTGAACTTATATGGTCTGGAGTTAATCTCATGTGTACGAATGAATTCTGTGGAAATGCTATCATGCAAGACTTGTTATGTTGGTTAAATCATATCTGCCCAGTAGATAACTTCGGAGATAAACTCAGAATCAAATATTTTAAGAAATACATCCCTGCTAATTTAAGCATAGAATCTGTAATGAATCCAGAACCAGATTTATTATCTGTAAGTAAATTGGATATATCTAATAAGATGATTCCATCTCAGATGAGATTGTTTATAATTATGCTCGATAAACTGTATAATGGTAAAGTAGAATTATCAGAAGCAATCAAAGCTTTGAATATTCCTAGATTAGGAGATAAAACTGCTTATAAGTTATCACAGTATCCTGATTTAGTTAAACAGTGCATCGGAGTTTCAGAAGATTATAGAATTGATGGTACTACAGATCCTAACTATCTATTACAGTTGAGATTAGACTTAGAGAATGCTATTGGAAATGCTAATGCTAAATCAATTATAGAACATATTACAAAATTTAGTAGATTAAGATTTATATCTAATCGTATTATATGGGAGTACGATAATGTTGAATCTAAAGGAAAAGTAGCAATTACAGGTAAACTCAGTGTTAAACGTTCAGAATTTGAAAAAGAGTTAAAATCTAAAGGATGGGAAGTCGGGGAAATTTCTAAAGATACTAAATTCTTAATTACAGATAATCCTGACAGTAATTCTTCTAAAAATAAGAAAGCTGATGATTGGAATATTCCTAAAGTAACAGAGTCTGAATTTAGAAAAATTATGGAGAACTAGTAGTATGAAATAAGGAGGAACTATATTATGTCAAAAGAGAAACTTCTAACACCTAGTCAGATGAAAGTAAAGAAACCTAGAGTGGTAAATTATTCAAATGATATCTATAAACAACAATATGGAAGAGATATAATTACATTGTATGTCGCATGTGGTTTGGGATATAGCCCTATTCGTCATATTCTGGGACTGAGAAATGATAAATTGATTGAAGATGTAGTTAGACAACATATGCTCGGTAGAAGTAACGTTGATAGTGAAAATGGAGAACTTTATTGTCCTCAATCAAAGAAACTTGATGTATATACTTCGTTCATTATAAAATACATGTGTGAAAGATATGGTACGATAACTGATCCTTATATTAAGTCAATGTTTCAGACGGGAAAATGGAAAGATGATCCTGTTGCACCTTCTAAGAAAATTTGTCCACATTGTAGTAAAGAAATGGAAAAAGATTGGTTATTTTGTCCTTACTGCAATACTCAGTTAAAACGTATCATTTAGATAATAAAATAATACAGATTTTAGGCTATCATTTATATGATAGCCTATTTTTATGTATGAAATATCACCTTTTATGATAGTAACATCAAAACCGTTGATTTACATAGATATCATAGAAAGCAGGTGAACTGAGTTGAACTGTCTTTGTTTACAAATACCTGGTACAGATGTAACATTACATCCAGGGTCACGAGTACGATTGCATAGATTTAGTACCGTCCAGTGGGAAGTTAGACATGGATGGTATTCGTTTGATGATAATCGTGAAATTTGTGGATGGTACTTAGTTATGATAGGATCAACTACAGTTAAACCTCTATTTAAGATTGACTTACAAGATATCTATATTGTAGATTAAGTTATGTGAGGTGGTGATTATTTTATATGGCCAACAGTATTGTAACGCCATCTGGTCAAACAATCCGAGAAGGCAGTATAGTTATACTTGCTCGCTTTCCTGGAGTGAATTGGGTTGCTCATAATGGTTGGTATACATACCAAGGTAACCAATTCATGGGATGGTACTTTGCATCAATACCATCTCAAACTATCATGCCATTGAGTGATGATGACTTGATTGGTATACAGATAGTTTCAGGAGGTGGTTGTACTACTCCTTCCATTCCTGTAATGCCGCCATGCCCTCCGCCTGCACCGCCAGCTCCGCCTGGATGTGGTTCTGAAGAGGAGTTCACACACGAGATGAAACATGAATTAGATAGAGCTTGGATAACTGTCGATACTTTGGAACAGTTGAATAGATTGAATATTCGTCTTGTTCCAGATGGAAAAATTGTACGTGTCAATGACATTGGAGATGGATCTGCTAAGTATTATCGTTATAACCAACCTCAAAGAGCATGGCAAGAAGAAACATTTGGAGTAGACACATCTAATTTTGTTAGTAAACAAGAATTAGAGCAAGAGGTTATGAATCAGCTCGAAAACGTAGATTTCACAGATGTAGTTACAGAAACAATCAAATCAGATTCTGTACAAGAAATCATCAAAGAATCTTCTGAAATGAGTTGGTATACCATAACAAATGAATAACAAGGAGGTTTATAAGTATGCCAAGTGTAGTAGACACCAATTTAAGGGTTTCATTTGTAGCATGTACGAATGAAAATTTTCTACTCTTATCACCGAAAGATGACAATACCGTATACTTCATTACAGATACTCATCTGATCTACAAAGGTAATACACTGTATACAGATTCGGGTATTCAGTTTGTACCTACTGTTCCAGAATTTGATACTGCTGAATCTGATGTACTGTATGTAGTTAGTGATGGTGAAACAATCACAACTTATGTAAAAGGATCTCAACAAATGCTTCCTGCCGGTGGTGGAAGTGGAGAAGTTGAAATAGCAGATTTAGACAGTATTCTGGATAAAGCAGCAGATGGAAGTTTAACTGATGATGATACTAAGATTCCAACTTCTGGTGCTGTTAATGCAGCTATTGAAGAAGCATTATCTGGATATACAGGAGCTATCGTAGATGTATCAGCATCAAGATCAGAAGACAATTCCGGCACTGTTCTTACATTTACACCTAAAGAAGGAGAACCTAAGACTATAACTATCTCAGATTTATTCTTAAGTGCTGCTTCTTATGATTCAGAATCTCATAAATTAAAACTTACAGTTAAAGGTGTAGAAGAACCAGTAGAAGTTGATTTAGGTGCACTTATTCCTGAAGCTGTATCTACTACAGATGTAGCAATGGCAAGTAACATTGTATGTACTGTAGATGTAGGTAACTACAAGAAAGGAAATACTATTGATATCTCTACTACAGAAAATCTTCAGCAGTTCTTAGTAGGTATGCTTTCACAAGATAGTAATCCGACAACTACTCAGCCTTCTGCTTCTGTAACTTTACAGAATGCTGGTGCTAAAGAAGTTGGTACAGAGTTTACACCTAACTATACTGTTAATTTCAATCCCGGAGCTTATTCTGCTAATGCAAGTGGTGCACAGCCGACAGGTGTAACTGCTACAGAATATTCTGTAACAGATACAAATGACAACAGTGCATCTACTCAGACAGGATCCTTCTCAGGATTCACGGTAACTGATGACACAAATTATAGAGTAACTGCTACTGTTACACATACTGAGGGTAATGTCCCAACTACATTCTTAGGAACTCCGTATCCAGATGGACAGATTAAAGCAGGTAGCAAAGTAGGAAATTCTAGTTATGTAACCGGATTCCGTCAAGGTATGTACGGTGCCCTTACAGATAAAACAGGAGAAATCAATTCTGCTCTTGTAAGAAGTGTAAGTGGAAGAACTAATAAAGCTGTAGCAAAAGGTCAAAAATATACAATTACAGTACCTGCTGGAACACTTAGAGTTATCTTAGCATATCCTGCAACTATTGGTGCTGTAGCATCTATTACATCTGCAGAAGAGTTTGGTTCTGAGATTAAAGATTCTTTCGTACTGTCTACAGCAAGTGTAGAAGGTGCAAATTCATACACAGGAATTAACTACAATGTATATGTAAAAGATCTTGCATCTCCACAGGTTAATGCTACAACATATAGCGTAACAATATAATTGAAGGAGGTAAATGAACATGCCAAATGCATATAGTCCTGATCAAGTTAAATCAAAATTAGGATGGTCAAATTCATTTGACCGAAATGCCGCATTTCCTCTTGATTTTGCAGCATACTTCGGATCTTATGAAGATGCACAAGAAGCAGCAGCTACTGCTGTTGAAGTAGGATCAACGGATTCTAAATACTATTATGGTATGCAAGTGTATGTGTTTGATGGTACTAATGCCAGAACATACATCATCCAGGGAGACAAAACACTGAAAGAAATCGGTGATAATGCTCCTATGCAATTTGTAGCTGACGAAGAGGCAATGTTAGCTCTTCAAAACATTGAAATTGGTCAGCAAGTATTTAGAGAAGATACATCTAGTATCTGGATTTATAAAGGTGGAACTATCACAGATATCAATAACTGGGTAGAATCTGCATCATCCGGAAGCGATACTGTTTGGAGTGGAACAGAAAACCGTGTTATCTTTAGAGCTATAACCCAGACAGCATTTGATTCTTTAGATCCTAAAGATACCAATACATTATACTTCTTAACCGACGCAGGAAAGATCTACAAAGGATCTACTGATGTTACTAACTGTGTAACGGTTGGTACAATTCCACAGATTGCTGAAGCAGTCAAAGGTCGTCTGTACATTGATAACAATACATTTGCAATGTCTGTTACAATGGACGGAAGTAATTGGATTCAAGCATCTCCAGGATATCTTACAAATGGTACAGAATGGGCAGCAGCTGATTCCAATAAATTAGCAACTATTGGACTTATTAAGAAAGGAATTCAGGAAGCTGTATCTAATATACAACTTACAACCACTTTTGATGATGAATCTGGACAAGTAAGAGTAGGTACAGGTACAAGTGCTACTCTTACACATGTTGCACATGGTGCTACTTGGGATAGTAGTCAATTAAAACTTACTATTCCGATGTACGGTGATTCTGATTTAGTAGTAAATATTCCTAAAGATAAATTTGTTACTGCAGGTCAGTATTACAAAGATTATCCAAATAGTGAATCTGCTACTCATCACAATGTAATTGTACTTACAATTGATAATCAGGAAGAACCTGTTATCATTCCAGCAGAAGCTTTAGTTAATGTATATACTGCAGATAATGCCAGTAAAAATGTAAGCATTACAGTATCAGATGATAATAAGATTTCTGCTTCTGTAGTAATTGATCCTGAAGAAGGTAATGCATTAGTAACATCTGCTACTGGACTTAAAGTAGACATTTCTGGTAAGATGGATAAAATCTCTAGTGCTACTGGTACTAAGATTGCTATGACAACTGCAGACGGCGGAGTATCAGAATCTTCTTATACAGTACTTACTGAAGGAGATATGGGATCTGATGATACTGTCATTCCTACAGCTAATCTGATTGCAGCAGCAATTAGTGCTGCAATAAATTCTTCTGTAGCAAATAAAGTGGATAGAGTAGTCGGAGTCGAAAATAATCTTGTTGGATTTGCTACTAAAGGTGCTATCAAAGATACTGGAAAGAAAGTTGGAGGTGCTACTCTAGCTGAGGATCCTAACGAAAATACAGTAGCAACTGAAGCAGCTGTAAATGAAGCTATTGATAAATCCAGATTAACTTGGGGCACATTAGAATAATTGTGCCCCCTAAAATTCAATTATTATCTTAGGAGGAATGTTGAATGCCTACTGTAAACCAAAATGTAAATTTTAAAGCAGGATTACAAGAAAACTACAACAAGATAGAAGAAAAAGATCTGAATACTATTTATTTCTGTACCGATACACAGCGTGTGTTCGTCGGTGAAACTGAATATTCCAGACCTGTTGCTTATGGTGCATCTCTTCCTGCAGAGTATCTTCCTGCAAATTCACTGTTTTATCATACAAGTGAAAAAGCACTTTACTTCAGTCAAGACGGAACATCTTGGCAAGCAGTATCTAATTTTTATACTCATCCGACATTTACATCAAGAGTACTAGGTAACCAGACAGGTACTACGTTAGAATACGGTGGTACATTTAAGATTCCGAGCATCACTGTTGATGGTAACGGACATGTAACTGCAGGTTCTGATCAAACATTTACACTTCCTGATGAGCCTGAAATTCCAGAAGTTCCTGATGTAGAAGCTACAGTCACAGGTTCTGGAAACGTAATTACAAATGTAAGTGCTTCTGGACATACTGTTACTGCTACTAAAGGATTTACAGCTGCATCTCAGACAGACTTAGACGCTGTTGAAGCAACGGCAAATGCAGCTATGCCTAAATCGGGTGGTACTTTTACAGGTGCTGTGACGGTACAGACTCCTACAGAAGATGGCCACGCTGCTACAAAGAAGTATGTAGATGATAATGATGCTACAACACTACAGTCTGCAAAAGATTATGCAGATAGCATCTTGGGTGCTAATGATGCAATGGTATTCAAAGGTACACTTGGTACTGAAGGAACTGTTGAAGCACTTCCTACAACATATGAAACAGGTTGGACATATAGAGTAATTACAGCAGGTTCATATGCAGGACAGCAGTGCGAAGTAGGAGATCTTATCATTGCTATTGCAGATGCAACTGATGACGGATCTAATGCTGATTGGACTATTGCACAGACAAACATTGATGGTGCAGTTACACATGGTGCAGCTCTTACAGCTGATGAAATCCTGTTAGGAGATGGAGCTGGTCAGATTAAAGCATCTGGAACTGCATTATCTGATCTTGCAAAGGCAACTGACTTGAGTGGTAAAGTTGATAAAACTACTACTGTAAATGGTCATGCTTTAGATCAGAATATCACATTAGATAAGAATGATATTGGTCTTGGAAATGTTGATAATACTGCAGATGCTGAAAAATCAGTTCTGAGTGCATCACAGCTGACAACTGCTCGTGGTATTACTATTGCTGGTGATGCAACAGGTACAGCTAGCTTCAATGGTACTCAGGATGTAACTATCACAGTAGATGTAGCAAGGGCTACTGCTGATGCAGATGGTAACGAAATTAGCACAACATATGCTACTAAGACAGAGGTTCAGAACTCTACTCTTAAATGGGGTGAATTCTAATATTTCACTGAATCCATAGATGATTGATTACGAGGCTTACCTAATCTATTTATGTAGGTAAGCCTTATTATCTATATAGGAGGTATTATTATGGATGTTAATTTTAAGCATGGTCTGAAAAAGGCTCTGCCTAAATCAATTTCACCTGGTACAGTTTACATTACATCTGATACCGGAGAAGCATACGTAGATTTTGAAGATTCTAGAACTCAAATATTTGATTCTACAAAATTTCCAGTTGAAGGTGGAAACATGGAAGGAGATATTAATATGCAAATGCATAAGGTTTATAATATCTCTGAACCTGAAAATCCAAATGATGCTGTCACGTTAGGATACTTGAATGATGTATTTGATCCAGTAGAAAAGGTATTTACTGGAAAACCCTACAATATATTATGGTATGGTGCTGATCCTACAGGAACTACAGATTGTTCAACAATTATAAATAATTTATTACTTCAAGGTGATATTTATATACCTTCAGGAACATATAAGATTAGTAATACTGTTGTTACTAACTCTCACAGTATACATGGAGATGGAAATTCATCTATACTCGTATTTGACAATATGGACGTAGGTATATCTTGTTCAAATGGAACCTCTTGGAGTAGAGCCAAAATAGAAGGTATTTATCTAAATGCTGCAAATGTATCAGAATCTGTGATTGATATAACTAATATAATGTATTATTGGATACATGAAATCTATATTGTGAATTTTCCAGGAATTGGTATTAATATTAACCCTTCACAGTATGTATCACGTATGGTAGTCTTATCTGAAGTATTTATAAATACTCATCAAGTAACAGATTCAATTGGTATAAATTTTAACAACTATAATGCTCATGATTCTAGGATATATAATTGTGAAATTATGGGATGCCATTATGGGATATATACAAAAAGTAGTATACTTCTGAATACAGTTCATATATGGTTTGATGGTAGGGATACTACCGTTTCTACATTTAATTCAAGTGTAGGTATCTATGCTGATGCTAATATCATAGGAAATATAATTTATATTGATTCATTTGGAAAATATTTTAAATTAGGATCTACTGAATTGTATGTATTAGTAGATAACTTAATGATAATTGATGATAGATTTTTAACTGATTCTGATTCTGCAGAATCTTATGTATTTGATACATCTGATGCAAATATGCAAGTAAATCATATACAAATAACTAATGGAACCATACAGTACAACGATAAAATGGTATCTTTAATGTCTACGGGTACTACTGTATATGATCCTAGACTCGTAAGTTTCTTCAATATATTTTATGATTTTCGATATCGAACTAAATCATATTTAGGAGATCCTATGCTTAGACATAATGTAAATCATTTAGATAAGTTTACTTGGCTTTCTGGAACTTACAGCGCAGTTACATCACAAGGTGTATTAGTATGCAGCTGTTTGAATGCAGGAGGTTATCTTGATCTATCTGGAGCTATATCAGGTGGAGGTACTTTTGAATTAAAAGCTTGGTTTTCCTACGGAAGTGGTGCAATCAGTCCTGAATACTGTCAATGTAGTAGTTCATTTAGATTAGGATATACTACTCAATTTATTGTTAATGATTTATATCTTACAAGTATCTATGTAGTTCCTCAACAACCTAACTATACGTATTATGAAGGATCTGTTGCAGTAAATAATCAAGCTGGAAATGTAGGAATAAATATTTGTAACCTTAATAACAACCCTCAAACAATATCTTCAAGTAATATCACGTTGATATCAAATACTTAATATAGATTATCAGCCTTTTATGATTATATATCCATAACTATGGAGGTGTTATTTATATGTCAGATCAAGAGGTAAAACTTAGTCGTGGGTTAAAAGCAAATATGCCTCAGACTCGTGATCCGGGTACTATACTGATTGCTACTGATACTGGAGAAGCATATTTAGATGATACTACATCTTCTCGTGTTCAGTTAAAAGATAGTACGAAGCTTCCTTTAGAAGGCGGCACAATGACGGGTCCTATTAATATGGGATCTAATAGAATTACAAACATTCAAAATCCTGCTGCAGATTCAGATGCAGTGAATCTAGGTACAGTAAGAACAGAAATTCAAAGTAACCAGTACACAGCAGATGATGGTAAAATCAATATTGACAATAGTGAACATACTATTAGTCATGGAGGCGGACCTACTTCAGGAGCAGGAACGACTAATATGCCATCTGGTCAGTTGAGTGCAGGGCAGCAGATTACATTCCCTAGAATCACTTATGATGCTACAGGACATATCACAGGAGTTGCAGAAGTAAATGCTACATTACCTGAGCTTCCTTCTTCTCTTCCGGGATCTAATACTGCTAACAAATTGGCTACAGCTCGTACTATTGATGGTGTAAACTTTGATGGTTCTGCTAATATCATCCATTACGGAACATGTTCAACAGCAGCAGGAACTGCTGCAAAGACAGTTGCATGCACAGGATTTGTATTGCAGACAGGAGCTCGTATTATAGTATTATTCTCTAATGCAAATACAGCAGCTAATCCTACTTTGAATGTAAATAGTACAGGTGCACATGCTATTAGATATCAGGGTGCTAACATCGCTGCAACCCATATCCAGAATGGAGCATATGAATTTGTATATGATGGAACCAACTATCAATATGTAGGATCTATCACAGATGAAGGTACAACTTACTCAGGTGTAGCTCCTATCAGTGTATCAGGAAATCAGATTAGTCATCAAGTTTCAGGTGTATCTGCTGATACTTATGGTCCTGCTGATAATGCAGAAGTTGATTATGGTGAAGGTATTACTATTCCATCTGTAGAAGTTGATGCAACAGGTCACGTAACTTCTGCTAACAACCGAGTAATCACTCTTCCAGATGCACCTACTATTCCTCATGTACCTACTACAATTGAAGGCGCAAATGTACCTAATTCTGGAGCAAACTTAACTCGATTTGTCACCTGTTACACTGCAGCAGATACTGCTGCAAAAACAGTTACTAAAAGTGATTTCGTAGCTACTACCGGTTCCGTAATTTATATCAATTTTTCACTTACTAACACAGCATCTAATCCAACATTGAATGTCAATAATACAGGAGCTCATCCTATTTACTATGGATCTACTCGGCTGTCAGATCCTTCTGTTTTATCTGCAGGATATGTAATTGGATTTGTATTTGAGAGTGTAGGTGGGGGTTCAGAGAAATGGAGAATTATTGGTGCACCTGTTCCTGAGCAGCAAGAATCAACTGCATACACTGGTGCAAAAGGTATTGAAGTAGATGGTACTACAATACAACACACAAACTTTATTATAGCAGGAAATAGGGGACCTACATCGGCAGTAACACTTAATCCTGGAACTGTGGTTCAAGTACCATATATTGCTTATGATACTGAAGGTCATATTACTACAGCAACTAATAGAGGTATTACACTTAGTAGTAACATTTTAGATACATCAGATATTATATCAACCTTGAGTAGTTCAGCAACTAATTCACAATTGCTTGGTGCAAAAATTATTGTAGATACTATTAATGATTTAATTGATAGAATTGAAGCTTTAGAGACTAAACTGACAAATGTAACCTACTCCGGTGGAACTACTACAATTTCTGGTACAACAGATATTACTACTCTGGAAATTGGAAATGCTACAGTTACCTATGATTCTAGTGGTCAAGGTCTTAAGACAGTTATCAACTAAGGAGGTGAGTACTAATGCCTAGTGCATACACTTCGGTCGTACCTATTCCTGAAGGTGCAGGTAATCGACAATATAGAGGATACTTAGAGGCAACAGTGCAAGATGTAGCAGATTCCTATGTTAGAGTAAACTATACTGCATATGTAGAAATGTATTATGCATGGCAATATGGTGTAGGTATCCAAGTAACCGGCGGTGGATCTGCTACTGGTGTACTTCCTAATGCTATTGGTGCAGAATGGGTTAGAGTTCCAGGAGCAGTTGTAACTGGATATTTTACGGTAAATAAAACTTCATCACAGCGTACTTATGCAGTAAGTGCTAGAGCATACGGTGTCGCAGTTGATATCAATGGTAATGCACCTGGGTACTATTATGGTAGTGCAGGTGGATCTGCTACAGTGAGTGTAAATGTAACAATTCCTGCTGCATATACACCTCCTAGAACTTACACTGTATCATTTAATGCTAATGGTGGTAATAATGCTCCTGCATCTCAGACAAAGATACACAATAAAACTTTGATTTTGACTACACAAGTTCCAGAAAGAGATGGATATAGATGTTTAGGATGGGCGACATCTTCTACAGCATCATCCCCTACTTACATTCCTGGAGGTGCATACATTACAAATGCTAGTGATGTACTATATGCAGTATGGGAAAGGATAACCTTCACTATAACATATAATGCTGCAAATGGAACAGGAACTACTAAAACTCAAACATTTAATGCAGGGGATGGTGCTACAATACAATCAAATTCTTGGTCTAGAGAAGGATATACATTTGCAGGCTGGTCTACCGTACGTAGAGGTGATGTCGAATATGCTCCAAATAGTAGTTATTCTACTAATAGAGATGTTACTTTGTATGCAATATGGACACCTTCTAATCCTTATGTATTATTCAAAGATCAGGAATTGTATTGTTGGGAGATAAATGAATCTAGTATTGACGGTCCTTTCATAGATCAGTATGGTGAAATAACGACAACTACTTTCACTGAACAAACTGGACAGGATTTGATAATGGCAGATAACTTTTTAGTAGGATCAATAGAGGAGGTATAGAAATGGCTAGTTTACAAGATACTACCATCAATGGTGTGCTTACAGCTACAGAAGATGTAGTACTTAATGATGGTACTGCATTATCTGATTTGGCAGGAAAACAGGCAGGTTTAAGAAAAGGAGTTTTTAGCGGTAATATGGATACATGTCAAACTCCAGGATGGTACTACTGTTCATTTGGTAATGTATCCAGTTCACCTTATACAAATGGTTATGGATTTTTGCAGGTATTACAATGTACTGGATCTTCTTGGGTTCAAATTATCTATAGATGTAGAACAAGTACTCCTTTAGTTATTGGAGAGATTTCTTTAAGATGTTATATCAACAGTGCATGGGTAGGATGGAGAACAATATATACAGCTGATGATACATGGACTAATCTTCCTTTAGCTTCGAATTTTGAAGCAGGTGAGGGACGTACACCTCAGTATCGACTGAATGCAGGTAGAGTAGAATTAAAGGGTCAGGTTTCAAGAACATCTGGAAACTTTACTTCATCTTCTGCTGCTTTTGCATCATTACCTGTAGGATATCGGCCGACTGAAACTTTAATGTTCCAGGTAGGTGATAGTAGTTTCAGTGGTGCACGTGTAGCTATACTTGCAACTGGAGCTTTACAAGCAAACTCTGCTAATAACTCTAGTTATATCGCATTAGACGGTATCTCATTTGCTATCAACTAAATCACATTAGTTATAAAGGAGGTATCAAAATGGAATTATTTGGTATTGATGTATCTCAATATCAAGGAAATATTGACTGGAATCAAGTAAAAGATGCCGGAGTAAAGTTTGCATTCATAAGAGGTGGATATGGTAAAAATAACATTGATCCATATTTTCATCAAAATGCAAAAGGTGCTACAGCTGTAGGAATTCCAATAGGAATCTATTGGTTTTCCTATGCACTGAATACTGAAATGGCAGCTAATGAAGCAAAATATGCATTAGATCTAGCTAGACAGTACAATGTAACTTGGCCTATTGCATATGATTTAGAAGGAGATAGTGTATCTTATGCAAGTAGACAAGGAGTAACTATAACAAAACAGCTTGCTACAGATATGGCAAATGCTTTCTGTCAAACAATTCAAGAAGCAGGATATATTCCTATGAACTATACCAATTTATCATATTATTACAATTACTTTGATAGAAGTCAGATTCCATATGATATCTGGTATGCTCAATATTCTTCAACTAGATCAATTGATGACATGTCAATATGGCAATATTCAAGTAGTGGTTCTGTAGCTGGTATACCAGGAAGATGCGATGTTAATATTGCATATAAAGATTATGGTGCTACAACTACTGAACTCGAAGAGTCTAATAATGAAATGGAGGTAGAAGAGATGCAGTGTTTCTTTAAAGTAGACAACGGAGATACCGTATGGTGGTTCGACGGTCAGCAGATTCACAGACTCGCACATAGAGATGAAAGAAATGTTCTAAATGATATCTATAAAGCAAATAATGGTAAGGATATGCCATTCTTTGATTGGAAGTCAAATGCACCTTGGTATAATCGTCTTCAAAATGCAATCAATCGTGTGGTAGATATCACAGTAGAAAAACCAGGAAGCGTAGAAGAGTAACAAAGGTAATAAGGGTGGATGTATAAATTCCACCCTTTTATTATGTAAAAGGAGGATTCTATGTACGAAATCTTTGAAGATATTGTTGGATACGAAGGTATCATGGATTTAGGATCAGTTCAAAACTCTATAAGAGAAAATAGGAGTGCGAAAGGATTTACATTTGTTAGATTGTCGGAGGTGAATTAGAATGCCTAGAGAACTTTATAATGAGGGGCGAGTTGTAGGTCTGAGCGCATATGAGATATACGTTAAACAACATCAAGCAGAAGATCCATCAGTACCTCCAGCTTCTGAAAAAGAGTGGTTAGCTTCTACAATAGCTATGGGGTCTTCGATGTTACTTCAGGTACCTCAGAATATTGCACATAGTACTAATGAAGTATGGATGTATGAAGTACAACTTCCTTCTGATACTAGACTCTGTGCTGCTAATACAATTGTAGCATCATTTTTTAAAGGAAATGCAGTATATTCTTCTAATTGGGCTAGACGTATTACAGATTATGGAGATTTGATATCAAATACTTCTGAATCTTCACCATCTGGTAATTTGAATCATGGCAGTAGCATACCATATCAAACAATGGAAAATTGGTCAGATGATGAAAAGAAGCAGTTATCTCAATATATGAGAATTCTTGATGGAGTTGTTATACAGCCAGGTACATGGAGTGACAGTTCGAATAAACCACCTGAGAAAGATTTTTCTCCTAATTTAGGTGATTATCCTAGAATCAGAATACAGATTAAAGGGCCTGTAGAAGTTCCATTTCAAATCTTATTCACGGGATTCACAATTCGTGCAGTTGTTAAAGGTGTAAGTGGATTAGATTCTTCTACATCTACCTTTTCTCCTCAAGACGGAGATTTCTTAGGTCCGGCTACTTTCCCATGGTCAGCCAAAATTGTATTCTCGGTACCTAGTTCCTACGTAAGTTATTTTGCTTCTGGAGCATACGAGAGAAGTCTTCCTGTAGGAGAAGATGCAGTAACTGTAAGAGATACGGCTGTAATTGATATGCAAACATCTAAACCTGAAACATATTATACTACAAATTATCCGAATTCTAGAGTAGAAGTAAATGTAGATGATTTTTCTACACTTGGGGATGGTACTGCTGTACTTACAGTATATCAAAAGAGTCAGAAATATCCTCCAGCATTATGGGGAACATTTGTTCAACAAGATGGAACAAACTATCTGAATCCTTTAGATGTAGTAGCTCCAGGAACAGTAAAAATGTTCTTAGATGCTTCTGAAGAAGTTTTAAAAGATTATGAAAATACATTTGAAGGTGCATTTGCGATCAATAAAGATTCTGAAAATGGTACTATTCAAATAATTGGACCTGATGGTACACTACAAGATGTAGCAAACGTAGTAGTTCAAGATGTAACATATAATAACATTGAGTCTTCTGATAATAAAGCTCAAGCTCTTATCACAAGAACTGGAAAGTTAAGAGGTATATCCTTATCGTTATCTCCAGATACTAATGGTACTCAGTACACAATCGGTGATGATGGTACTAATATGCAGACTATGGGAAACACTTCTTATGATGAGGGATCTCAAACACAGTTGACTCCATCATCTTCTAATATAAATTGGGCAATGTTATTAGAAGCTTTAGCAAATAATAAATCCATTGATGTGCTCGGAATGAATATGAAAGCCCTTAAAACAGGGTTAAATCAGACATATCCGTATATTCAGTTCAAAAACGGATTAAGATTATATATCTCAAACACTGAGCCAACTCCGGATGAAAGTATTCCTATAGGATCTATTGGAATCGGATGGACAGCAGAATCAACATAAGGAGGTGATATCTAATGCCATTATCTGAACATATACAGATACATGGAGAAGGTATTGCTAGTTTTCCAGAAAGACCTAATCTTTATTGTACTATAAATTACAATGATCCAACTCGACGCAGTGATGGTATGCCTGTTGTTCATATTACTACTGCAACTATAAATGGGACTGGTTCAGGACAAAGATTTGATTTTATGATACGTATTCTGGCAAGAGTGACAGGAGGAAGTTGGAAACTCTTAGCAGAAAAACCTCTGTACACTTCTACTTGGAGTGATATTACACGAGGTCCATATGATATTGTAGGTAACAGTGGTTCTGATACAGTTACATTTGAAATTGGAGTTCAATCTAATTGTACTTGTCATGAATACTTAGTTGATTCCGAAATTTATAGTGTGTGGTCAGCTGAAGTATATGTAGGTTTTCAAGAATCGACATATACTTTCAATGATAACGGAGGATCTGGAGGTCCTGGTACAGCTACTAAAATACGAGGTCAAGATTTTGTATTCCCTTCAACTATTCCTGTTTACTCTGGATATAAATTTATAGGGTGGAGTAATCCGGATATAAATGGAGGACAGTTGTATCAGGCACTTGAAACTGTTCATAACTTACCTGACCGAAATTTAACTTGGACAGCAAACTGGGAAGTTTCTACAACTTGTACTCTAACATACAATGCAAATGGTGGATCTGGAGCGCCTGCAAGCCAAGAAGTATATACAGGATCTGAGATTACTTTAAGTAATACTACACCTTCTAAAAATATTAGAATCACCTATGACGCAAATGGTGGATCTGTAGTATTCAATTATCAAGATTTTACCTTGCAATTTTCACACTGGAATACTCAAGCAGATGGTACGGGCATATCATATGATCCAGGTCAAACGTTTACACTTAATACGAGTATGACTTTATATGCAATATATATTAGTATAAGCATCTCAAGTTTACCTATACCTACAAGAGATCAATGTGAATATGTTGCATGGTTTACTTCTATAGACGGAGGAACTCAGATTCCGGAACCTTATTTAATTTCTCAATCTGTAACTATATATGCGAGATACAACTATATCATAAGTTATAACACAGGAACATCTGGAATATATTTAGCACCTCAAACAAAAGTACATGGAGAAAGCATTACATTGAGTGATGTCATATTGCAGAATTCATCAGATCCTAGTCAAGTATTTGCAGGATGGTCTACATCTCAAGGATCTTCTGTTGTTGAATATGAAGCAGGAGCTATATATTCAGCTAATGCACCTGCAACTTTATATGTTGTATGGCAACCAAATACAACTACATTCACAGTTATATTTGATTTGCAAGGAGGGACATATCAAGGTGGAGGTGCTTTGGAGCAAACAGTGCAATACGGACATGCAGCAGTACCTCCGAATGATCCTACTCGAATAGGGTTAGTATTCTGCGGATGGTTGGGAGATTATAGTTTTATCAATAGTGATAGAACTATTAGAGCTATGTGGAATACTTCTCCTATATGGATATTTACAGAAAGTGGATGGTTCCCATTAGAATGACAGAAGGAGGAGATAATAAATGCCGATTGATTATAATCAATCTACTGGATGGTCCAACTTAATTTCTTATAGCATAGCAAGTAATAATCCGTTCAGTGATAATTCTTATAGAAGCTTAAATGCTACATGGTTTCAAAGAAGCTGGTGGGAAGATAGAAGATGGGCAAGGAAATTCGTAAACATTAATAAAGTTGCTGTAAGATTGATATCAATGAATTTCTTAGCATGCCCAGGTCATTCTAACGGACAAACATATGGAGGTAGTTCTTCAGGAGGATTAGTAGGTCCTGCTTATGGATACGGATGCACATTTACAGTAGATTTATACATTGATTCATATGGTGAACAGAATGTATATACTGCTGCTAGCAGTCATACATTAGATCCTATAAATGAATATAATTGCTATTATGGCGGATACGGCAATGTTTCCAAAATTAATGACCAGACAAGTTTTGGTGATGTTACTTTCTATGGACCTGGAACAGGAAGAGATTTAGATTCAAATGGTCATAGAAAATACCGTCATCTTCAGGAATTTGTTTTTGACGATGCTCCTGCAATTGCTCCAGGTGGAAAAATGTATGTACATGTTAGACCTACAGGATGGGGTTCTGGATCTACCCTATACAACAGCTTATTAGTTGTACAGAGTGCAGATCCGTTCTTCCATGGAGAATTGGAACCTGTGGAACAACCTTACATTTGGAGATTTGATGGAACTCAATGGGTAAAAGATAGAACAGCTTTTAGATATGATGGTACTAAATGGATTGAGATGAAGGGAGTATAAATGGTAAAATTACAAGGTGGTCAATTAGTAAACACATTAGGAAATTATCTATATCGACATATTGACAGTGCATATAATAAAGAAAAATCTCCTAATATGATTGATATTTATTTCACAGTAATATATCAATTAAAAGAAGAAAATCGTACACCTACTGATAAAGATATGCATGAAATGAATCTTAATATAAATCTGACAACATATGCAGATAAAATACGAATGAATATAATTGAATTAAGTCCAGAAGAAGTTACAATAGGATTCAATACATTCAGCATTGATAAATTACAAGATATGAATTCTGCATATACATTGATTATGAATACGGTTAAAAAGAGATTATCTAAGAAATACCAAGATTACGATTTTCTGTTTTAGCCTTTAATACTTGAAAGGAGGTAGTAAGATGGGTAAATTAGAAGTAATTGAAGATGCAACTGAATTGACTGATGAAATGTTAGAAGAACTTTCAAATGGTAGAGAGGAGGATGAAGAAGATGAGTAATAGCTCTTTAGTCAACTATACGAAAATTTCTCCAAATAAGACATCGCCCCGTAATCATGTTATTGATAAAATCACTATACATCATATGGCAGGAAATCTTACAGTAGAACAGTGTGGAGATATTTTTGCACCATCATCTAGACAGGCAAGTTCCAACTACGGAATTGGTAGTGATGGACGTGTTGGAATGTATGTAGAGGAAAAAGATCGTAGCTGGTGTAGCTCTAGTAGATCTAATGACCATCGTGCTATAACTATTGAAGTAGCAGATGATGAAAGTAATCCTTGGCATTGTTCAGATGCTGCTATGAATACATTGATTAATTTATGTGTAGATATCTGTCAGCGTAATGGTATAGAAAAATTGAATTATACAGGAGATACATCTGGAAATCTTACAATGCATAAGTGGTTTGCAGTTACAGATTGTCCTGGAGATTATCTTGAAAAACAATTTCCATACATTGCTGAACAAGTAAATGCAAAATTAGAGGAAGCTAAGAAAGAACCTGAAAAATCTGATACTGCACTTGTACAAGTTCCAGGAGATAGAGCGTATAGTGAAAATCGTATCAATTACAGAGTACACCAACAATCTGTAGGATGGTTACCTCACGTAGAGGATGGACAGGTAGCAGGTGTCGTTGGTGCATCTAAGCGAATTGAAGCTTTGAAGATTGACTGTAAGATGAAAAGGGTAAAAATCAAAGCTAAAGCACATATTCAGAGTACTGGATGGGTAGATTATGGTGAGATTACTTCTGACACCGTAATTGGTAGTACTGGAAATGGAAAACGACTTGAAGCTGTCAGTCTAGAAGTTGAAGGACTTCCAGAAAGCATGAATATTTATGTTAGATATCATGTAGAGACTGAAGGATGGTCGGATTGGATTAAAGGTGCTACTATTATAGGTACTGCAGGACTTTCAAAACGTCTTGAAGCAATCCAGATGAAAATTCAGTAAATCGTTATAATAGATATGATAACCTTAAATGTATCATGTAAAAATAACAGAGGAGGATACCTTCCTCCTCTGATGATATATAAAATATGCCAGTTATGTAAAACCTTGAAGTCCTGGCAGAAAACAAAAAATAATAGGAGGAACTAAATATGAGTAAATTGAAACAAACCATTGTCAACGAAGTAGAGGATTACAAAATTCTACTACGGAACATTCCAGCATTGACAATGGTATTTTTTGTGTTATCCGTGGTATTCATGAATGTATTCGCTGGGAAAGAGCTATTAAATGTGAAGTATCTAGCTTTAGACTGTGGATTCTTATTATCCTGGATGAGTTTCTTATGTATGGACATGCTTACCAAAAGGTTTGGAGCTAAAGCAGCTATCAAGTTATCATTACTAACATTAACAATTAACCTTATGTGTTGTGGTATCTTTTTCATAATTTCTAATCTAGGAAATAATTGGAGTGCTTATTACACATATGGTAATGATATCGCTAATGATGCTTTGAACGATACTTTTGGAGGAACTTGGTATGTATTATTAGGATCTACTTGTGCAATGGCTATTGCATCTGTAGTAAATGCATGTATCAACCAATTTATAGGAACTAGATTAAAGAAAAATAATTTCACTTCTTATGCTTTAAGATCTTACATATCTACAGCCTTTGGTCAGTTTGTAGATAACTTTGTTTTTGCGATGTTAGTATCTGTTACATTCTTCGGATGGAATATGACTCAGGTTATCATGTGTTCTATCACAGGAGCAGTTGCAGAATTATTAGCAGAAGTCGTATTCTCACCCATTGGATTTAAAGCATGTAACCATTGGGAGAAACACGGTGTAGGTAAAGGATATTTAGATTATATATCGTCAAAATAGAAATTTGACGAATCGTTATATTATGTAAGATAGGAGGTGGTTTATTTTAATGAAACGAGTTGTCAAACACAGACATTCAATCTACGCAATGGCTAGGGTAGGTATAACTTCTGACAATATAGAAATTCGAGTATATACAGATGATCCTGGACATATTCCTCATTTTCATTTCATAGGAGATGGATTGGACGGATGTATACGGATTGATAAGGCAGAATATTTTCCACATGGCCATCATAAATCCAAACTTAATACTAAACAAATTAGAAAGTTAGTTAAATTCCTAAAATCTAACAATAATCACTATGGATTGACTAATTGGCAAACATTATTATTATTTTGGAATACAAATAATTCCGATGTAGAATTACCTGATGATTATCCAATGCCAGATTACTTAAATATAGAAGAATAAGGAGGAGCACATGAGCGTGAATAATATATCAAAAATTATGCAGTATCTTAGATTAATGACTAAAGAACCTGTTGAAGTGGACGGTGTTACTTATGACTTATATCGTAAACAGATTAGACTTGCAGATACTTTCTTTGATACTGACGACTGTATTTCATGTAACTGCTGCTGTGTAACAGAAGATAATGTATTCACTGAATATGAGTATGGCATAATTCAGAATACTAAACCTGAAGATTTTATTAATCATGGAAACCCTGGTGAAAATTTGCAGAAGTTAAAAGATGGACTTGTTGAAGAAATACATACTGTGAATGGACATGAGGTAAAACTTTATGTATATAAGAATTCTCCTCAGAAATGGTATGTAGAAAGAAAACAAAGAGAATGTGATAGATGTGGATGGATTTATGAAGATAATGGTAGATTCTTATGTGGTATCCATTTAGTATCTTCTATTACATGTAAGATGCCTCATCTTAGAATGTTTTATAACTCTAGTTCAGGAACAATAAGTTTAGCAATTTCTCAGTATGGTAGAAACTGGGCTTTAGGTTGTCCTATTAAATTTAGAAAACCTAAAGATGAAGAAGAATTTATCAATATTCATAAATCACGTGTTGAAAAACTTCAATTATTAGATAATGTAGCAAAATCATTAACTATTGATACTTATATTCCAGAAATCATTGATTACATTTCTAATATTACTTGGGACAATTACAAAGAACGTATTGGAAAGCCTGTCATTGTATTTGATAAAGTTCATAAGATGATTTAGTATACAAAAGGAGGAATTTCATGAAAGTTGTAATTACTGGGACATCATTTGGAATTGGAGAAGCAGTAGCAAAGAAATTCGTACAACATGGACATGAAGTACATGGAATTGATATGTATAGACCATCTCCTAGTGTAATAAATGCATCGCAATCTGATACTTGTGGAACTTATACTCATTATTGTATGAATATTAAAGATTCTAAATATTTACCAGATATTAAAGGAGTAAATATACTTATCAACAATGCTGGTACTCAAGAGAACGATTGTATTGATGTTAACTTAAAAGCTTTAATTGGTGTTACAGAAAAATACGGATTACAAAAAGATATCAAATCTATCTGCAATCTTGCTTCTGTTAGTGCTCACAATGGTGCTGAATTTGGTACATATTGTGCATCTAAAGGAGGAGTTATTTCATACACTAGATGGACTGCTAAACAAATTGCTAAATACAACGCAACATGTAATAGTATTTCATTTGGAGGTGTTGAAACTCCTTTAAATCAACCAGTATTGTCAGATGATGACTTATGGTTCGAAATTATGAAGATGACACCACTTCATAAATGGGTCAAACCAGATGAAGCTGCTACATGGATATATTTTCTTACAATGATAAACAAAAGTTGCACAGGGCAAGATATCATTATTGATAATGGAGAATTTTATAATCATAAATTTATTTGGCCAGGTAAGGAGGAATAAGAATGAAACCGAACATTGTACAATTAACAAGAGATACATTACCGACTCCAGTAGAAATGGAAGATATTATTATGATGAATGACTATCCAGATTTAGTTATTTGCAAATTATTGTATGCAGATGAAATGTATGTATTTAATGTAGATCGTAAAACTTGGATTCCTTGGACTAAAAATCAGCTTAGGAATTTCTTAAATGAACTTCAAATTGATAAATCAGCTAATCAAGATCGCACTTTAGAAGAATTTGGAAACGTATCATCTCTAGGTGCATCAAAAACAAACTATCCTACAGACTATGATCCATCTGTATTAGAATATTTCTTAAATAAACATAGTGACAATGATTATGTTGTATCATTAGATGCATATGAATTTAGCAGCCTTTGTCCCAAGACACACCAGCCGGATTTTGCAAAAGTTGTGATTTCTTACATTCCTAATGAAAAGATGGTAGAAAGTAAATCTTTGAAATTATATCTTTTCAGTTTCAGGAATCACGGCAGTTTCCATGAGGACTGCATGAATACTGTTATGGAAGATCTTATCAAATTAATGGATCCTAAATATATTGAGGTAAGAGGTATATTTGCTCCAAGAGGAGGTATTTCAATCTTTCCATTCTGTAATTGGGCCAATCCAAAATTTGAATACAAAAATTTTGCAGATCAAAGAAAATTAGATGTACTTAGAGACTCATCTAACAGAGCATCTAAATTTGATGTTTAATCGTTATATTATATACAAGTTAGACTTTTAAAATTAAAATTGTGATTTAGGTAATTTCAACAAGACAGTGCCTGTCACCTAGCTTGTTGATTACAAATATATTTTTATTAAAACAGGAGGTATAAAAATGAATACTCGAAAAGCATTAGTTTTAAATTCTGGAGGTGCTGATTCTACAACATGTGTAGGTATTGCAGTAAATGAGAGTAACTATTCTGAAGTATCTACAGTATCAGTATTGTATGGACAGAAGCATTCTAAGGAATTAGAATGTGCAAAGAAAGTAGCTGAGTATTACAATCTCAAACATTATGAATTAGATCTCTCATCTGTACTTAGATTTAGTAATTGTTCACTTCTTAAAGATAGTACAGAGAAAATCCCTGAAAAAAGTTATGCAGAACAAATTGCAGAAAATGGAGAAGGAAAGGTGTCTACCTATGTTCCATTTAGAAATGGTCTTATGTTATCAGCTGTAGCAGCACTTGCACAATCTATTTATCCAGAGGACGAAGTAGATATTCTTCTAGGAGCTCATGCAGACGATGCTGCGGGAAGAGCATATGCAGATTGCAGTGAAGAGTTTACTTCTGCTATGAATACTGCAATCGTTATTGGAACTTATGGAAAAGTAAGAGTAGTTGCACCGTTAGTTAATATGAATAAAACTGAGGTTATTGGTACAGGATTAAAGTTAGGAGTTCCTTATCAGTTGACTTGGTCCTGTTACAAAGGAGGACATAAAGCCTGTGGTAAATGTGGTACATGCATCGATAGATTAAATGCATTCCATGCAAACGGTGTAGAAGATCTAATTGAATATGAGGAGTAAAGATATGTATAAATTACAAACACAGATTGAATTTGAAGCAGCACATCGACTATATGATGTAGATACTTATTCAGAGGAATGTAGAAATAATATACATGGGCATTCTTATAAGGTGACATTTATAATTGGTAGAGATGAATTAAATTCTGCTGGGATGGTTATTGATTTTAAATTGCTCAAGAAGGTGCTGAAATCAGAAATTGAAGATGTATATGACCATAGCTGTATTTTAACATACTTAGATCCTTTATCTGAATCTATCAAAGAACATTGTAAAAAAGTTCATATTGTATATGATAATCCTACAGCAGAATGGATGTCATATGTATACTTTAAGATTGCATCGGATGCATTATTTGAAATTGATCCCTTACTTAAAGTAGTTTCTGTAGCTGTACAAGAAACTGAACATAATATTGCTATATATGAGGAATAAGATATGATTGATACATTATTTAGAGTTTCAGAAATATTTTCATCTATTGATGGAGAGGGTATACGTGTTGGATATCCTGTAACTTTCATTCGTCTGCATGGGTGTAACTGTAGCTGCAGCTATTGCGACTCAACTTATGCAACTGAAAGTGATGATTATACTTTAATGAGTATGGAAGAAATAATCAACGAAGTGTATAATAAAGGTCTATTCAGAGTAACTTTGACAGGAGGAGAACCTCTTAACAATGAATTTGCGTATGATTTAGTACTTGAATTACGTAATAGAGGTTACGAAGTCAATATAGAAACAAATGGAAGCTTTCCGATACACAAATTTTCTCATTTGAATAACACTATAATTACTATGGATTATAAATGTTATTCATCAGGAATGACTGATAAAATGGATGTAGATAATTTCATGTATTTGAGACATCAAGATGTTCTTAAATTTGTAGTTGGAGATATCAATGATTTAAACCAGATGAGAGATATCTTAAATCAATATCGCATCTATTGTAATGTATTTGTAAGTCCTGTATTCGGTAAGATTGATCCAAAAGACATCGTAAAATATCTCTTAGATAATAATTTAGAAAATGTAAGATTACAATTACAGATGCATAAAATCATCTGGGATCCAAATATGAGAGGAGTGTAAATTATGAAAGCAGAAATAGATAATGAATGTTTAGATACTCTATTGATAAAATCTAGTATTCCAGAAGAGTCCCTAGATACTCTATTAATAAAACCTATGATTCCAGGAGAGTCTCCAGATACTGTCATAGAAAAATGCATCTACAACATACTACTTGCGTTAGGAGAAAATCCAGATAGACCTGGTTTGATAGAAACTCCAAAACGTGTTAGAAAAGCTTATCAAGAGATATTCGGTTCAGTTCATAAATCAAATGAAGAAATAGCCGAAGAAAATTCTAAATTATTTTATATTGAATCTAATGATCTTGTAACAGAACTTCACATTCCATGCTATTCTATGTGTGAGCATCATTTACTTCCTATGAAACTTGATATCAGTATTGGATACATTCCTAAAGGAAAAGTATTAGGTTTATCTAAGATGGCTAGAATTGCAGATGCAGTATGCAGAAGACCACAGTTACAGGAACGTATTGGACATGATATTGCAGATATTATGATGAAAGCAACAGGAAGTGAAGATGTCATTGTTGTAATAGATGGAGAGCATTTGTGTATGACAATGAGGGGTATTAAGAAGCCGGGTACTACAACAAGAACAGCAGCAATGAGAGGTAGATTTGATTCCGACCATGCATTACGACAAGAATTTTATGATTTAATGAAATAATCTAGTTTAGCGGAGATACAAAATCTCCGCTATCTCTTTGTATCGTTATTCATATTAAAGGAGGTAAAGTATGAAAAAGAACAGGAATAGTACGATAGTTGGATGAAATTGTTTTTACACAATATCACCTTTATTAAGAATAATAACAATTGAACGAAGGTGATTAAATGTATCCAGAAATATACCAAATGGTGTTCACGTATTCATCAAATAGGTCAGCTATATTTTCAGCAATTAATACTCGTGATTTAACCAAGAATCTTGTTCGTGTAAAATCTTCAAATATATGGTCATATGGAATAAATGTGAGACAAGCAGGAGACAATAAGGGCGACGTTATCTGCCAATTTAAAGATAAGAACGGTGGAGCGGGGGACATTTATTTGTATTATGACGTTCCCGTTCAAGTTTATAGGAAATGGATTAGTGCCCCTAGCAAAGGCCATGCATTTTGGGTGCTAATTAGAAATAACTATAAGTATTCTAAGCTTACTGGAGATAAACAAGGCAAGCTTCCAAATGCTGTCAACTGAAAGGAGACTAAAATGATTGCAGGAATTTCGATTGTAGTGATATTTATGATTGTTGCATTATGGTGTGCGGTACATAATACAACAGAATACGATGATAAAATTGATGATGAAGAACAGATAAAATATTTACAGGAGTGGAACATGAAACATAGAAAGCGGTGATTGTATTGGGATTAATAGAGATTGATTTGAAATCTGCAATAGATAGATATCAAAAAGGTGAAAATGTATTTTTACTTAGACCGAGTGATAAAACTAATCATATGATTATGTATACATTAGATGAAATTTTTAAATCTTCTAAATTCTTAATAGATGAGAATATTCCTATTGAAACATCAGTATCTAAGAATAACTCAGATGATATTGATGTTTCATTGGATACAGATACAGATACAATTACTACTCCTAAACATACTAAATCTCGTGTTAAGATTGATTTAGGAAAATTAAAAGCATTGAAAGATGCTCATTGGACTAAGAAACAAGTTGCTGAAGAATTTAGATGCTGCTATTCAACTGTAAATAAGTATTGGGATAAGGTTTGAATCGTTATATTCTATAGAAAAAATTAAAGGAGGAACATACTTATGGTACAAGATTATATGTATATCAAATCAACCCCTTGGAGTAACCTTGGTGCTCAATTTGAATCAAAGCAAGACATTACTTCTGGACAAGATATCATACGTACTGCTGATTTAGATTGGGAGGTAGGTGCAACTAAAATGTATACAGAGTTGCATCGTGACGTATTTAATTATCATGCTATTTATCGTACGGATGATAACGTTGTAATTGGTGTGGTTAATAAATCTAACCCTATCCTTATTCAAAACAGAGATTCGTTTAATCTCGTTAACCATCTTATAGGTAATCAGTTATCTGTAGAGACTGCTGGACACTTATCAGGAAATCAATACGTCTTTGGATGCTTTAAAGTAGAAGATGATTTTAAACTCATGGATGACGACATTGATGAATATGTTGTAGTAATGAATGACCATTTACAAGTAGATGGAAAGATAACTATCCTATATACTCCTATACGAGTGGTTTGCTTAAATTCACTACATCAAGCAATGAATACAAAGTTTGCTAAATTTAGAGTTCCATTAGTTGTAAATAACATTCAACAGAATATGGCAATAGGTACAGATGTAATGGAAACACTAAAAGTATCACGTCATAATTTATCTGTAAGATCTGAGAAACTTTACAAAATAAAAATAGATAAAGACCGACTTGATAAGATTTTAGATTTAACATTCCCATTCATTGAAGGAGAAGGACATGAAAAATCTAACATGGCGACTGAAATCGCAAGAGAAACATTTAAGACTGAATGTTTAGAGAAAGATGATTTACAGAATTATAGGGGTACTGGGTATCAAGTATTTCAGTCGATGGTTGATTTCAGTCAGCATTATTTTAAAGATGTAACTAAGGCATATGATTTAACATACAAGATGAGCATGCTCACATCTTCAGGTACTCCGGCGGATTTAGTTAAGAAAACTCTTAATCAACTACAATCTTGGGCAGCATAAAATAGGACCGGCGGTTTCATACCGCCGGTTTTTCATGTACTCTCGTGTATATCTAAACTATCATGTAACATCTTATATAAATCAGCTTCAGCTTTTGGCAGTTCCTTTTTTAATTCATCAAAATCCACACAATACATATCCGCCATCTTTTCTAAATCTTTATCGGTCAACTTACTCTCAGAATATACCATTTCATGTATTAAGAAATCATGTATACTGTCATAGTTGTCATCTGGAATTTTGAATATATCTGGTTTTTCTGCCTCAATATATAACTCATGAGTTTCTAAATCTGCTACATAAAGAGATCCAAAGATCGCCTTAAGTGACATCATTGTTTGAGGAGAAACATGCACTCTAGGATCTGATAAATCTTCATATGTAACTTTCGCCCAATGCTTTCCAAGTTGATTGCCAACTTCCATACACATAGATCTTCGAATAGAATATTTCACCTCTGTCAATTCTCTATCCATTACTTCTGTTATACGTGGGCCAAAGAAAACAGTAAAAGATAGATCTGCTCTATATTTAGGAGTCCATTTATACTTCCACCACATAGTAAGCCAAGCATAAATAGCAGTATTTAGTTTATCTTCATAGCTAGCATAATGGTTGTTGATAAACGTTTTACTCGCAAGATAACCAAAAAATGCATAATTAAGTTGCAATACTTCATCTCTTATATCTGTACGTGCTTTTCTTTCTTCTAGATCCATCGGTAGTGAGTCGTACAATTCACTTGTACGCTTTTTAATTTCTTCATTACTCATTATGTATGTGCCTCCGTTCTAATTCAGATAACCGGACTATAAGAATATACTTATATTATAATACAGAATTAGTATTGATTAAAGTAAATTCTATTTATTTTTAAAGAAATCTACTATTATTTTTACACTTTTCTGCTAGTAATTAACAGATTTCTACATGTTGAAATTTTATAAAAATTCTGAGAAATTTTATACGAATATGTATTTTAGAAATGAAATAATTTAATTTAAGACACGATTAAAAATATTCATTAGTATATAGATAGGTGTGATAACTTGTGTAGATTACCCGTATTCCACGATTTTGCGTACATGTAGAATCATGAGTATTTATAGTGTATCTTAGAATTTTGTCTATACTGATGCTAAATTCTCTTAAAGAGACAGAATCACATAAAATTCTAAAAAGATTCGTAGTTTCTTACTAAAAATACTAAAATAGGTGAGGCAGTAAGTTTGCTTATATAATTTATATAATAATTGAATTTAAAAAAGAATTAAAGAAGATATAATTTAATTAATTAGCGAAGCATACATCTTCCTTCCTCCTTCAAAAACATCAAAACACACTAAAACCACCTACCACCTCCAGTGGTAGGCTATCGACAATCTGCTTTCTGTCTTTACATTTGCAGATGCAATCTGGTATGAAACTTTTAGCGGCGCCACTAAACATCTGTTTACTTGTTGAAATGGTGTGAATTCATGGTGTAGCAGATTTGTGTAAAAATTTTTATTCTAGGTATTGACATCTTTTTACTAAGGGTCTATAATAGAAAGTGAGGACATAGTATAGCCTCTCAGTTTTGGTAGCTTCCCAAAACGACGACTTCTTTCAGTTGAGTGCTGCTACTGCAATTCGTGTATCTGCATTACACTACAGTTCCACTATCCTAAAAGTAGTTACAAATTGAGTAAGCTGTATCCATAATACTTAATTTGATTGTTTTATTGCAGTAGCGGCATAAAAAGTTAAAAAAATTTAAAAACCATCTTGACAAATCGGCTAGAATATATTATAATACAATTAGAAAAAGAAAATTAAATAAATTAGGAGAGCGGATAATCTTGATTGATATCTATTCCGGCCTAGGTAGATTTCTCGATTGTTCAATTTAGTTGCCTGTTTTATACAGGCCGGAACCTGTCTTTATATTCCTATTAGATAGGGGTATAATATCAGGCAACTAAATTGAGTGATTGACATCAAGATTATCTGTTCTTTTTTTATTTCAAAAAGAGGAGGATCTTAGATGCAACAAACTATGTATTTACCAACCATGGAACAAAAGAGTATGAATTTATGGAAATACTGTAGAGATTTAGATAGGAGTGATATCAGAAGTCGTAATCTACGTCAATGTAACATGGATAGATTTGAGAGATCTATCATAAATACACGTAGGTCTCTTGATATAATGGAAAATGTCTATCTTACTTTACAGCAGAAGAAATACATATTGCATCATAATGCTAATGAATCTATGCCTACATCTGTCAAGATAGATGAAGATATAGTGCCAGAGTATTCTGTGAATATCAATGATAAATCTTCTACATTTGATCCTGCTACATCAACTCCACCTGAAGTTCAGTTCTCTAAAGTTCAGAATTCTGGTGGAGCTGCTGTTCTTTCACAAGAATCAGATTATCTTACACAGTTATTACAGAATCTCTTAGATCCTCTGTACAAGAGATTAGATGATATTGAGGAAAAACTTAAAGAAAAGACCGAAGATGTAAAAGAAGATGCAAAGAATGCTGTTAAATCTGTCATTAATACTGTACAAGAGATAGTCAATCCTCTTGAACCTATTATTGTTGAAGATAATTCTGTAGTAGAACCTGTCAAAGAATCTTTAGTTTCTAAAGCTACATCTGTTTTTAAACCTGTAGAGCGTGAAAAGAAGACATTTATGCATGAAATGCATGTAGCAGCAGATGAGTGTGTGAAAGATCTTCAGTCAGGAAAACATGGTGATGTAAAAGAGATTGAATATGTTGTCAAATCAGCAGAGCTTATAAGAGATTGGATCGGATACAGATTTTCTAAAGATAATATATCAGTCACCGGATTTGATGTTAAGAATTTTCCATTATGGATGATTGGATGGATTTCATATTTTTCAAAAAGTATAACCGATGAGAAGTTTTATATTGATAAAGATGAGTCTTGTGCATATATGCAGACTCGTAAATGGTTATCAGAAGTTAAAAATAAACAATGTAAGTATAACATACCTCGTGAGATTTATTTACATTGTAATGATAGTGATACATTTGATGTGTATGGGGGATCTCAATTCATATTTGATAAACTTGTAAATATTATACTTCCATATTTTGAACCTGTATTTATGAGTCATAGTAAACTTATCTTAGGTATAGATAAATCTGATTTACAAGAATTCACATCTAAATGGTCGTTTTCAACTTCATGGACTGCTTTCTATTATGTAGCTCGTATCATACATTTAAAGGATTCTGATCAACTTACTTCTAATATTAGTGTTAATGATATATTGTCCGGAGAAAATTTAGATGACAATTTATTGAGTTACACTTGCGAAGATGATTGGAATGAGGTTATCGAATCTTATAGACCTAACCTCAAAGACAAGTGTTTCAGTTTATTGCATCGTTAATTAAAGCAGATATAACGAAAGGAGAATTTGATCTAGGATGAAGTTGAATGAAATTATTGATTTATTTTGTCAAAAATGTACTGATGATAAGTTTTTAAAAGATATAAGTTATTTATTTAGTATCTGTTATACAGAACGTACTAAATCTAGGAAATCGTTCTTTTACTGTTTATGCTATGTATATTATATACATACTTCTAATGACCGTACTATCGATATTCGTGGTTTTGATGATATTCTTTCTTTAAGTAATGAAATAAAATCAAAATCTGATGATTGGAAACTGAGTGTAGTTGAATTAATTTCTAACAAATCTTTTTCTATAGATGGTTATGATCCAGATGTCAAAGATTTTCAAGAATGTAGAGAAGCATATCAGATTAAATCAACCAGTGAAACTACATCAGAAAAATCAAATGATGACGTGGTAGAAACTAGTAATATCACTGATATAAAGGATATATACAGTTCTGATGAAATGGTATTAGATGATATTGTATTAACTCCTAAACCTTATCAGAGATTTGATACTAGTAAAGTATGGAAAAAGGTATATGATGGTTGCGGAAGACCTATGAATATGTATGCTACTCTTCCCATCATTCCTAAAAAACAACGAGACATATCAGTCACTACTAACGTAGATAGGATGTCAAAATCTGAATTACTTAATCTTTATCCTAAAACTAGTCCTGTCAAAGGATTTAGATCACATCCAATCTTCAGACAGCAATATGAGGGATTTACAACAGATCCTATATTTGGTTTCATACCTAAGATTGAGGGATTCACAGAAGAACAGGTGATTGATAATATCATAAAGTATCCATCTTTAGATTCAACAACAAGACTTAAGATACGTCCTAAAAGTGTAGGTACAATATACTATCCTCAACCATTTTATCATGACATTGAAATTGACGGAGAGTTGATTGATTGTAAGAAAATTACTGAACAAATCTGTGAAAGAATTCCAGACATTGATAAATTTATACATGCTGGAGCAGCATACTATCCTATAATTTGGGACTATATAGTGAGAAGATATTTATTGGAAAGAGATATATTACATATAGAACATAAGTATCCTATGTATGGCGATTTGCAGCCATTTGCTTGTTTATGCTTATCTGCTGATGAATATGTAAAACGTGGATATACTGATGATATTGAAGAATTTGCATATAACCATCTTAAATCACGTATACATTATTTAGAGAGCATTAATCCAGTCATAAGTGGATACGAAGAAAATTCTAAAAATGTTTTACCTTATGATCCTCATCAGTGTATGTACAGTAATGTTTGTACAGAGTACGAGTGCAATCTTACATGTATTAAGGGAGTTACTTCTGAATATTATGTAAATGCATCTAACTTTCCTTTATATTCTTCGGAGTTTATGAATTACTATAATGATGAAGATTTTGTAAAGTTTGGTAACATTATTAAAGATCATAGACGTGGTTATGGTGTAGTAGTATCAAAAGGACGAAAATACTTATCAGATGCTTTCTTTTATGCAGCAATGGTTATTGAGAATTATCATTCTTTGTATTGGCCTGAAGCTTTCATGTTAAACTATAGGAAGTATACAGATGCTTATAAACGAAGTTGGACGACTGGAGAAGAGCCTGATAGCTTACAAGAAGCAAGATATAATGCTGAACATTGTTGCACACTCATCATCACTGGATTAGATACAATGATTTTTGGAGATTTTGAAAGTCAGACATTGTTAGCATTGTTAGAAGATAGGAATAAAGCTAAACAGTCTACAATCCTTGTAATGTCAGATGTAGACAATATTAATACTAATTCTCGTAGTACAACTACCTTTGTCAGGTCATTACGTGAAGAATTAAGAAAGAGAGTTATTTCATGTTAGAATCCGTTGAATTACAGGTTATAAGTAAGATATTAAGATCTGAAGATGAGAAAGAGATAGATGATTTATTATCTTTTGATGATACATATTATTCTATCTTTAGGCCTCATATACAATTTATCATAAATCATAAATTGAAATATGGAAATGTTCCAGATATATTTACATTCTTAAGTCAATTTCCAGATATTGATAGTTTAGTTGAATGTAATGAACCTTTTGAATATCTTAGAGAGCAAATGAGATTGAATAAGATGCGAATTTTATTTGTAGAGACATTCAATCGTATTAAAGATGCTAACCAAGAAGATGTTCAAAATGTATGGCTTTATATAAGAAATCAATGTGATCAGGTTGATAAACTAGATTCATTAGAGCCTATGAATATTATAAAAGATGCAAAGAAACGAGCTAAAATTGTAGAAGATGCAAGTAAACAAGCTCGAATACCGACTGGGTTCGCTGAAATAGATGAATTGTTTAATGGGGGTTTATCTACAGTAGAAGAACTAATGCTTGTAGTAGCAAGAACTAATTCAGGAAAATCATGGGTTCTGGTAAAGATGATGGAATCTGCTCAGAGACATGGGTTTCCTGTTCTTTACTATTCTCCAGAAATGCAACCTAGTTTTCTTGGTACACGATTTGACACTTGGAGAGGTAAATTTAAGAACTCTGAAATTTTCAACGGTAGATACACTCAAGAATATCGAGAGTACTTAGATGAATTACAACAAGAAAGTGTTCCAGCTTATGTGTTAGAAGATAAAGATGTTGCAGATAATTCTGTTGATGTTATGAAGCTTAAAAACTTTGTACACAAGAATCAGATAAAACTCCTTATTATTGATGGTTTATCTTACATGGAAGATACTAAAAGAGCTACCACTGATTATATCCGATATAAGAATATGTGTCAAGATTTATTTAAACTAAGCAAAGAAGAGAAGTGTTCTATAGTAGTAGCTATGCAGGCTAACCGAGAAACTAAAGCAAACTCTGAAGACGGGAAAGATCCTTGGCCTAATCTTTATAATATAGAGGGAAGTGACCATCCTGGACGAATTGCTACTAGTGCTATTATGCTTCGACAAGTTATTACTTCTAGTGCATTACAGGTTAAGATAGAGAAGTCTAGAAATTCTGGACATAAACGTGATATGATATCCTACCATTGGGATCCAAACTATGGAAAATGCTATCAAAAAGATTTAGATGACGATGCTGAAGATGGTTCATTAGAATCTACAGGAACAAATTCCGTAGAGTATGGAGTATCTATAGATTCATTCACATTGGAAACTCATAAAGATTCCGGTGATAACGTTGATAACTTAACTGCAGTATTTTAGGAGATAATTATGGATGTTGTAAGAATATTAGAAAGATTGGAATCATTAAATCTTGTAAGATTGAATAAGATAGCTGGTGATTACTATTCGGTGTACTGCCCTTTTCATTCTAACGGACAAGAGCGTAGACCTTCCTGCGGTGTATTGATACATGAACAGTATAGAAACGGTCAACTGTATCCAGAAGGATGGTGGCATTGTTTTACTTGTGGTATTGCAAAATCTATGAAACAGGCTGTAGAAGAAATTTTATCTTCACATCCTGTAAGCTCTGATATAAGGGAAGAATTGAATAGGTTGATTGGAGATGACTTGGCTGTTGAGTCATCTCATTTAGTATCTCCAAAAGAAGTGGATTCTATAATATCTAGATTTGCAATCAAAAATATACATCAAATGTCTAATAAGAAACTAACATATATTTCTGAAGAAGAATTAGCATCATACAGATATGTAGTACCATATATGTATGAACGAAAACTGACAGATCAAATCATTAATAAATATGATATAGGAGTAGATATGCATTTTATTCCGTATGGAGGTAAGAAGGAGGTTCCTTGCATAACATTTCCTGTGCGGGATAAAAATGGAAACGTATTATTCATTCTACGAAGAGCTATATCTTCTAAAAGATTTTTCATTCCTGATGATGTTCAAAAACCTGTGTATGGTATCTATGAACTACCTAAAGGAATAAATACAGTAGTTGTATGTGAATCTTGTTTTAATGCTTTAACAAGTGTAAGATATGGAAAACCTGCAGTAGCATTACTTGGGACAGGTACTCCGTATCAGATTGAACAGTTAAAGAGGCTCGGAGTAAGCAATTTTATATTAGCATTAGATCCAGATGAGGGAGGTAGAAGGGGCACTGTTAGATTGAGAAAAGCTTTAAAGAGTTGTGCAGTTGTTTGGAGTTATGTAGGAATTCCAGAAGGAAAAGATGTCAATGATTTGACTGAAGATGAGTTCAATAACTTAGAGTTAGAGTAGGAGGTAAATCATGAAATATGTACCAATGTATAAATGTAGATTATGCGGAACAAATATTCAAGTTGTAAGAGGTATGAAAGCGAGTAAAGATGAAGTAGTTGAAGTAATAAACAAAATCCAGTATATAAATAGTAAAGGATTAAGTACTTGGTTAGATAATTATCCAGATCCTCAATTAATACACCATTGTAAAAATGGGAGTATTGGAATTGCTGATTTTTCTGGATTTTTGTATGAAGAATATTAAGAAATCATTAACAGATTTCAAAATACTTGACTTCTTTTGAAATCTATTATATAATATAATTGAAGATAAAGATAAAAGATAACATCGAAAATCCAAGAGGAGGTTAATCTTATGAAACAGAGATCTATTTCTGAATTAAGAACTAGAGTTTTTCTTTTAAATCCAGGTGAAACAATTCATATTAATCTTTCTGATTATACATTTAGTACCATTGATTGGATTAGAGTTATGGTACAGAATGGCACATTAATTCCTTACATTTATAACTTCGTAGATGCAGACGCAGAAGATATACGCCTTGGAAACGTCGTAGCTGAATCTTGTACATACATTAGAAGTGGATATTCATTATCAGCTCAAGGTACTCCAATTCTTCCAATGAAAGATTTCATAGATGACATTAATTTACTTAGCAAGTGTACTTTCTACAATGATGACTTTATCAAATTAGATTTTGAGGTACAGAAAAATTTTTATCGTTATTGTATCTTACATGCGACTGAAGAAGTATGCAAAGAAAATATTAAAGTTATGAAAGATGCAGCTGCAAAATTATACTTTGGAGATTTGTTTAGTTGAAAAGGAGGTAATCATATGACAAGGAACGAATACGATGTTGATGTCTGCTATGACAATGAAACTAAAGAATTTGATTGGGACCTGTATCAGTATCTGTGCGATATCGCAGATTACGCTGATTGCGAAGAGTAAGTGAAGGAGGTAGTATTATGAATAACAATTCTATTATCTGTGAAAAGCTTAATCTTATTATCGATGCTTACGGAAAATTAAGAGAAGCTATTAATGCAAGAGATAGTTTAGAGAATCTTAAATTAGGACATAAACCCCGGACACCGAATCGTAGGATTGCTAAAGAGGAGCCAGTAATTGCTGAATCTAAATTAGTTAGAAGTAAAAAAGTTACTTGGGGAGCTTATCTGTTATGCGTACCTGCAACTATTTTAGCTATGATGGGATTAGGATTTCCCGATACTAATTTCTTTTGGGTTAGTGTACTTGCTGGAATGTACTTAGGAATTGCAATACCGTTCGGCTGGATTTGGGCATTTATCTACACATTCTTTATTTTTTCTAAGAAGAAAGATCAGGATGTAGAACGAATTAAAAATAGTCCAGAATTTAAGAAGGAAGTTGAAGCTGCTAAAAGAGCTTGCGAAGCAAAACAAGAAGAATATAATAAACAGTATGAAGAAGAGTATAAAATCTATGAAGAAAAACTTAAAGCTTGGAATACTGAAAATGAAAAATTTGAAGCCGACAGAAAGAAGAATATTGAAAAACATCAGTTTGAGATTGATACATTAAGAGCATTCATTGATGAGACCTATAATCAGTTATATGCATTTGGTGGAATTCCTAGTAAATATCGTTCTAAGGATGTAGCAACTTATTTAGTACGAGTTTTATCTACTACAACCTATACACTTAAAGATGGGCTTGAGATGTATGACCGTCAGCAGTTAATTGAACTTCAGAATCAGAGACTTGCAGAACAGCAGAGACAGAACGCATTACAAGAAGAAGCTAACGACAGAGCTGCTTACATGAATGAGTTACAGGAAAGGGCTAACGAGGTTGCTGAGAAGACAAGACGAGACCAGAACATTGCTAATGCTGCATTGTTACATCAGAGTCAGAAGCGTACAGAAATGATGAAGAAGCATCACAAAGAAATGGAAAGGGAAGCAAGAAGGAGGTATTAGTTATGAAGAGATTAAGTGTATTAGTATCATTAGTATTATGTCTGTTATTAGCATCATGCGGAGTTAGTAATACCGAAGATATAGTAGTATCTGAATCTGAAATATTAGAAGAATCTAATGTTGAAGACATCGAAGAAGAGGAAGAAGAGGAATTTGAAGAAGAAGTTGTAGAAGGAGCAGCTGTAGAGTCTGAATCTGAAACTGAAGAGACAGAAGAAGCTACTGAAACTACTACAACCGAAGAACCTGCACCTGAACCCGCACCTGAACCCGCACCTGAACCTGAGCCTGAACCCGAAGTAGCTGCTGCACCCGTAGAAGATACAAGACCGTATATTGGCTATGAAGGTAACTGTAGTGTATGTGGAGCAGATGGAAGAGATGTCTATATATCTCGTGAAGCATTATGTGATTCTTGCTATAATCAGATGTATCCAAATGGATTATATGGAAGATGTACTGTCTGCGGAGTAGAATTAACTAATGGAGAAGCTATAGAACACGGTGATAGATGTGACAACTGTGCTAAATGTGATTCTTGTGGTATACCTCTTGATTATAATCATGGAAATGGATGGATCTGTCAGTCTTGCATATGTGCAACTATTTCTTGCCCGATATGCGGAACTATTGGTGTAGAACCAGCAACCGGTATATGCTATAACTGTTCTTATTCAAATACAGGCAATTGCTCAATATGCGGTAATCCTTTAGCTCCTGATGGTTTCTGTAATACTTGTATGACTTATCCTCAGTAATTTAGCAGGATAAAGTAAATCTCCTTATATGATATCATCATATATTTGGAGGTCGTGAAATATGTATAATTTAGAATGCCCTAGGAATGACAGAGAGTATCAACTATTTAATTCTATTCAAGAACGTTGTAATTCAATCATTGATATGTTTCAACAGAATAGGATGAGTATTAGAATTTGTGCAGATAATCTAATGTTAGGAAAAAGTACAGTGCATAAGTGTATCCATACTTATATAAAAGTATATTATTACGAAGATTATCTGCACATTCTTACTAGATTGGAATATAATAAAAAGTACAGATGTATGCCTAGAAAATATTGGTAGAATCGTTAGATAATACAAAGGAGGAATATTTATGAAGCTTACATTTGATGAAGCTATCAAATATCATAGAAGTATGTGGAACTGGATTGCTGGAGAATACGAAAAAGAGATAGCAGCAGGTAAACCGTTTTTAACTGATATTGGTGAAATGAAAATAAATTTCACAGATATGTATTTCACAGATGAAAAAATTAAAAATGATTGTTTCTGTTGTGAGTATGCAAGTCAACATATACCTACTTATGTACATCCTAATTGTGCTACATGTTCAGATTATTATTTTAGTTGTCCTTTGAAGTGGAATAGCTATGAGCCCTATATGTGTGAACATCAGACTAGTCCATATGCATTTTTGGTTAAGTGTACGGGAGAATCTATAAGATGTTTTGTTGAAGATATGTCCGACGTAGTTGATGCATGTTTAACAATCGCTAATTTAGAGGTAAATGAAGATGCTCGTGAATAACTAATTAAGGAGAAATTATATGAAAATGACATCTGAAGAAGCAATTAAGAACCATAGAGATATGTGGAACTGGATTGCTGACCAGTATGAGCGTAATAAATCTTGTGATGACTGTGAAATGCATGATGTTGATTTTTACAAAGAAGCATATATTAAAGATCATTTTTCCAATGTTTCAGTTAAAAATAACTGTTTCATGTGTGAGTATGCTAAACAAATGTACAATGCTGAACAAATGTACCGTAATTCTTCTAATATAGGAACATGCACGGAGTATCATCCTTATTGTTTATTATATTGGGGAAATACTGAGTCTGGATATATGTGTGAAGCGGAATGCAGTCCTTATTTGGATGTAGTTAGATATTTCAAGGATAATCCATTCACAAGTTGTGAAAATATTGATGATGTGATAGCCAGATGTAGAGAAATTGCTAATTTACCTACTAAGAAAATCGTTAATAATAATGAATAAATAATAAGGAGGATATTTTATCTATGAAGTGTTTCTACCACAACGATTTAGATGGACACTGTGCAGGAGCTTTAGTACGAATGTATATGGACGATGACAACGAGCACTATACTTCCGATGATTTCATTGAAAGTGATTACAGAAGTTTAAAAATTGATGGAGTTGAACCAGGAGAAGAAGTAATTTTTGTAGATTATAGTTTTACTGAGACTACTGAACACTACCTTAGAAAACTCATTGATATGGGTTGTGATATCATCTGGATCGACCATCATAGAAGTTCCATTAATTTATGCAAAGAGAATCCTGATTTTGATGCACTTGAAGGAATTAGAAGTGAAAAGTACAGCGGAGCGGCTTTGACTTACATGTATCTGTACAATGTAGATTATGAAATGATTCCTGAATATGTCAAGTTAGTATCAGATTATGATACTTGGAAACTTGATAGGCCTGAACCTGCATTGTTTAAATTAGGGATGGATGCACAAGATAATGATGTTGATTCTAATATCTGGGATCAGCTTGCAAATCTTAGTTATGTACAAGATGATATTATTGAAGATGGTAAAATTGTTAAGAGATACTTAGATTTAGATTTGAAATCTTACAGAGAATCCTATGGATTTGAGGCTACAACACCGGATGGTGACATAGTATACGTAGTCAATAGAAAATCTAATTCTTGGATATTTGGAGAACTTATTGATAAATACGTAGCAGTAGTATCTTATGTATTTGATGGTACACAATATGTATACAGTGTATTTTCAAGTGATCCTAACTTTGATTGTTCAGAGTTTGCAGAATCATATGGAGGAGGCGGACATAAAGGAGCAGCAGGTTTTACATCTAAACATTTAGTATTTGTACCTATTGAATAAAATCTATAGCATAAGGAGGATTATAAGATGTTACCAACAAGAGAACAGTTTATTGAAAATCATACTAACTTCACTCCGCCAGTTGTACCTAGGTATTCTCAGCCACTTTATCAGTGCCCTAAATGTGGTGGAGGAATGTGCAAAGATAACCTTTCATCATATGTGATTACCACAAATCCACCTATTGATTCTGATTTATATAAGTGTGATTCTTGTGGTTTTGAAGAAAGAATTGAGTAAATTCTAGGAGGAAATGTATGCCAAGCTCAAAAGGAAATACAGCTTGGATGTTAAGACAGAGAGGTGATGCATTCTCCGTAATGCATCACTTCTACGTGATGTATGATCCTGATCTTTCATCTGAGGCTGAAGTATCTGCTTTTCTAATATCAACAAAATCAAAAGACCAGGATCTAGCTCAAGAAATATTGGACTGCTGGATGTGTTATCTTCTTAGAAATGAGATTGAAGAAGATTATTCTGAAGAAGAGATTATAGATTCTTTAGAATACGTATTAAAGAATCTTCCTTATAGATTTCAGTATCCATTGACAATATCTCAGTTATTGAATATACATACTTCTCAGAATAACTTCACAGATGGTGCATCTTTATTGCAGTTTGCTAATGATGTAGATTCAAATTTAGAAGAATTGCAAAGTCGTATAGCAGATTCATTGAATCAGCAATTCTGTAGAGTTAGATTTGGAGGACAGTATAATTCTAAAGGTACTAGAGATTTATGGTTTAGAATATCTTCTTCAGGATATAACTGGGCAAATGAAATCTATACTTTTACTGCTAATCACTATCAGTCTTTAGATGCTAGATATATTAATATTTGTAGAGATTACGAATCAGACTACGGAGACGTAGAAGGTAAACCTGAATTTTTCTATAAAGCTAAAGATGGAGTACCTTATAAGAATATGCCAATCTTAGATTATCTTACAGATGAACATGATTCACGTCCAATTTTTTCATCAACTCGTATTTCTATTTTAATGAGCAAAGGTCATACATTTGAAGATATTTATAATAAGTACGGATATTATAATAAGTATGGATATGATAAGGAGTTAAAGAATAGCATGGTAAGAAAGGAAAAATCAAAACAGTGTATAGATGCATCTTATATTGAAGATAATGATTTATCTTCTAGGTTTGCACAACGTTTAAGAAACATCTGTAGAATGATACTTTCTAAGTATTCTGAATTAACTCAAGTAGAAATTGATGATATTAAACCTCATGAGAATACTAGAGGTAAAATGGTTGCATCTGAAGTTATTTTTCTACTATCTTCTGATTATGAAGAGCTCAATAACTTAGAAGTAAGTATTGTATTAAATCGAGGCATCAAAGATACTACACCTGCTGAGGTTGTTAGAAAATTTAGTATTGAGTATGAAGATTATAAGAAATTTGAAAAGATTGATGTGTAAGGAAGTGATTAGTTGTCATCTGTATTTATTCAATGTCCAAAGTGTGGTGGATATATGGTATCTAAATTTCTAAGTGAAACTCTCTATTGGTATTGCCCAATATGTGGATATGTACCTACATATACTACAACCACTTCAACGCATACAACAATTACCACGGATAAAGATACTGTGAAGTTTACTACTCACACGTAAATATTAAGAAATCATTAATTAATCAATTAGGTATTGACATCTAATGAAAATCGTTATATAATATAATTGTAAAAGATAAATAATAAATATCGAAAATCCAAGAGGAGATTTATTATGAGCAAACAATTTTATGAAACACGTTCTTTATTCAGATCTTATATCAATTACACCTCACCTTATTCTTTCGATCAGTGGAACAGTCTTCCAGAAGATCACAAAGCAGCAGCATTATATGTACAGTACTTTGACCAGATTATTTTAGCATGGTTCAAAGCAAAATTACCTACAGCAACAGATGAAGAGGGAGTAGAGACTGTTTGTCAGTATTTACTTAAAAATGTACCAATTATTGAAAAATATCCAAAGAGATTTACTCCAGCATACATCTATAAAGTTGCTTATAATTGTATCGCATGTATTAACTACGGACAGAAGTCATTTGATAAATTAAAATTAGAAATGTCTGATGTTGTCGATATGGGAGATGGTACATTGGGAAGTTTATTCGATCATATTGATGATACAAAGTCTAAAATTGATATTGAAGATAAATATGATCGTGCTAGATTCTGGGCATTGATTGAATCAGATGAAGATGTAAAAACAGTTGTAGATAACATTTTAAATAGTAAAAAGTTTCCTCGTAATTTCAAAGAAGATAGAAAGGAAGAAGCTCTTAAGAAATTACGTGAAGTACTTTCAGAGTACAAAGATGTATTCTACATTTAAGGAGGTGTATTTAGATGGATGTAACTCAGAGATGCAATTTTGAATGTTTTTATATCATGAGAGTTGTTAAAGACGGTAACACTGAGTATCAGCTTAATTGTCATAGTTATTTATTTGAAGCTACAGTTAAGTCAATAAGTAATTCTGATATTGCGATACCCTTTGAAGACTTGAAAGATTGCATGAAAATGGTTGTACCTTCTAATTCTTATGTGTATTATAGAAATGATACACATAGATCTATCTTAGATATAAAATCTAACTTAGATACAATGAGAATTAAATCTTATCCATTAGATAAATTTCCTTGTGCAGAATCTTTATTGCAATTTATAACTCAACGGTTACAAGCTATTTTAGATTGTGATTATCCAGGTATAATTGTAGTAGAAACTAGATTAAGAGAGTCATCAGATTCTTATGTTACATGCAAAAGAAAAGGAGGTAATTGATATGAAAAAGGGAGTTATTCTTACAAATTTAGAAGGGTATTTATACCTTGTTTCTGAAAGTTATAAACAGACAACTGGCAAACGTTTTACTTCTGATATTAAATACGGTATCCTTGCAAGATTTAAGAAACTGAAAAATGAATGTAACTTAATTGAAGTAGTTGAAGGAGATTTAAAAGGAGGTTATAATGAAGGTTTCGGAGATAATGAATCTCAGAAGGTAACATATCCATGGTCTGTAGATGATATGGTAGATATGCTTAAGTCTCAGAATATGCTGTACTACAAAGGACAACTTGTATAGAATCGTTAATAATATTGAAAATAATAATAAGGAGGAATTATTAATATGGCATTTAAAACTATGACACAGTATGATGAAGAAAGATTCGGAGGATTTTTCTTACTGAGAAATGACGGAGATTATGCAGATGTAATCTTTCTTTATAGAAACAAGGATGATGTATTGATTGGAGATGTACATTACATTAAAACACCAGATTACACTGGATATGTACATTGTACCGAGAGAAATTGTCCAGCATGTGAAAAAGGTATACGTGTTCAGTCTAAATTGTTTATACCTTTGTATAACATCACTGATGGAGAAATTCAGTTTTGGGATAGATCTACTAGATTTGAAAATCAGCTTGTACAAGATGTATTTAGTAAATATCCTAATCCTTCAGAGTTCGTATTCCGTATTCAGAGACAAGGAGTTGCAGGAGATATCAATACAAAGTATAATATTTGGGCAGTAGGTAAGAATAAATTGATGGATTACAATCAAATTCTTCTTACTAATAATGCAACTATGCCAGATTACTACGAAAATATTTGTAAAACATATTCTTCTACTGAATTACATTCTATTTTAAATACATCTGCTAATTCATCTACATCATATGAATCAAATTCTATGCCAGATTATCAGGTTACACCTCGTGTACCAATGAATGATATGGATATTCCAGATGTACCTGATTTCGGTGTTCCCGAAGTAGCATCTTCCATTGGTGATGATTTGCCAGAATTTACATCGGAAAATTTGAGTGCTTCTGAAGATGTTACGGATGAATTACCTCCCGATGTAAATTTCTAAAAAAAATATGAAGTGAGGTGTCAAACCTCACTTCTTTACTTAGAAATCATACTGAAGGAGGTAAATATGAAACTTTTTAGTAGCTCTCAGATTGCTACAATCAATAAAGTTGCAGAAATTAGTAAAGCATCTAAGAGTAATCCTAAGAAAGTAGATAAAAATATTACTAGTGAATTAAGTAGAATATCACAACAAGTAGTTGAATACTTTAAGGATTCAGAAGCTATACTCATAACTACACGAGATGAATTACATTCTTATATTGATAAAGTTATTGAAGCTGGAATTTTTGCATATGATACTGAGACAACTGGACTTGATAGATTTAGAGATCATATTGTAGGATCTTCATTGTATTATCCGGGAGGAGTAGAATGCTATATTCCGAATAAACACCTAGTTCCTATATTTGATCAACCGTATAAGAATCAATTAGATTATGAAGATGTAAAAGCTGAATTTGATAGGTTAGTATCTGCAAAATGCAAATTAATCTTATTCAATGCAGATTTCGACTTAGCTGTCACTCATATCTGGTATAAAGTTGATTTTATGCCGATTTTCTATTTTGATTGTTATGTTGCATGGAAATGTCTTAAGGAAAATGAATTACATAATGGATTGAAAGAGCTCTACAACAAATATGTATTAGGTGGTAAAGGCGATCCTAAAAAGTTCACAGATTTCTTTAAGGTTTCACTGTTTCCATATTGTAAACCTCAGATTGCAAAATTATATGCAGCTAACGATGCTAAAATAACATTCATATTCTATGAATGGCTGCTTCCATATGTAACTAAAGATAACTCTAAATGTAAAGAACATCATCTAGAACGTATTGCAGATTTAATTTGGAATATTGAATTTCCAATGGTTAAAATATGCCAAACATTATTCAGAACCGGAATTTATTTAGATACAGATGTATCTACTGCATTAGTAAATAGGTATCATAAAGAGATTGCAGATGAAGAAGCTAAATTAGCTGTGATGGTACAAGAAATAATAGATAAGAATATTTATAAAGTTCCAACAAAGGCTAAAAAACCGTTTACTACAGGAAAAGATTTCAACTGTACATCTCCTTTACATGTTAAATATCTTCTATATACATTGATGGGTCTTCCTGATAATGTTGGTAAGAAGAAAGGAAGTACAGATAAAGATGTATTGAATGATATTAATTTACCTGTAACTAATCAAATACTTAAAGTTAGGAGCCTTAGCACATTAATCAACACGTTTGTAGATAAGCTACCAAATTCTGTGACACCGGATGGTCGTATACATGCACAATTTAATTCAGTGATTGCTGCAACTGGAAGGATGTGTATTGCAAAAGGTACAAAGATTACATGTTTAAATGGTACAAAGAATATCGAAGATATACAACCTGGTGATATTGTATATTGTTATGATACTCAAACTCAATCTCTTAAATTATCAAAAGTAAAACATTTATGGTTAACTGGAAAAGACAGAGATTGTGTTAAAATAAAATGGCAAAGTACTGGAAAGGGAGATATCGGAGAGTTAATTTGTACACCTGAACATCTTATACTTAAGAAATCAGGAGAGTGGTGTAGGGCAGATGAACTTAAACTCCATGATAATTTGATTCGTGTTAAAGATAACGATTTAGATCTACTTTGTAAAGCCGATTTAGTTGAACCTTATGGAAAACATGATGTATATGATATAGAAGTAGAAGGATACCATAACTTCATTGCAGGGGAAATATGTGTTCATAATTCATCCAATAATCCCAATCTTCAGAACATTCCATCTCATGCAGTAGATATACGTCATATGTTTAGAGCTACTCCTGGATATGTTTTAATATCCTCGGATTATTCCGCCCAGGAACCACGTATAACTGCATTTATATCTGGAGATCCTAAAATGCAGCAAGCTTTTAGAGATGGTCGGGACGTATATGCAACTGTAGCAAGTTTTGCATTTGGTGTTCCTTATGAACAATGTTTGGAATTCCATCCAGAAACTCATGAGTATCAGCCCGAAGGTAAACAGAGGAGGAACGAAGCGAAGTTTATATTGTTAGGTATCTCCTATGGAAGATCTGTTCCATCAATTGCAGATCAGTTGTATGGTAAACGTACTGATATGACTGATGAAGAAAAAGTATCTAAAGCTCAAGAAGTATACGATAAAGTTCTGAATAGTTTTCCACATCTTAGAAATGCAATGATTGGAGCTGAAAATCAAGCAAGAACAAAAGGATATGTAGAAACTATTTTGGGTAGAAGACGACATCTTCCTAATATGCAGTTACCAAAATATGAGTTTACTGCTATGCCAGGATATGTTAATCCTGATATAGATCCTTTAGATTTATCAACATTAGATAATAAAGATTCTATACCTCCTCGTATAGTTAAACAACTTACTAAAGAGTTTGAATCTTTAAAGTATTGGGGTCAAGTTGTTAAACGTACTAAGGAGTTATCTGAGCAAAAGATAAGAGTCATTAATAACACGAAGAAGATAACTGAAGAATCACGTAAGACGCTAAATTCGATTATTCAGGGCAGTGCCGCAGATCAAACGAAAATGGCTATGATTGCACTGTATCACAATGAAGATTGGAAAAGAATTGGAGGAAGATTACTTATTCCTGTGCATGATGAGTTGATTGCTGAAGTTCCTGAAGAATATAAAGATGAAGGAGGTAAAATTCTATCAGAAACTATGGTAGATGCAGCTAGTTTCTTGCCATTTCCTTCCAAATGTGATGTAGAAATGTGTATACACTGGTATGGTCTTTCATATCCTTGCGAATATGATAAACCTTCGAGTTTAGATACTATGTCAGACAGTAATATCAAATGGATTCAGTACATGTTATATGAATGTGAGTACAAACTTCCTACTCATAAAGAGGAATTTGGTGAAAACTTTAGAGGTGATGTTGCAAAAGGAATAGATGGTATCTATTCAGATGAAGTTAAATCTTATATACATGATTACATGTCTAAATATAATATCACGGATGATGCATCATTTATAAACTATATTGAGAAACATGTATATCAAGGGACTGGAATCGTTATATAATTAAAATATTAAGATAAAGGAGAATAGTTATGAATTTTAAAACAAACACAAAACCGTTGTCAGAATCATTATCTTTAGGAGTAATTAATTCAAATGTAACAAGATTTTATGCACCTAGTGTTGTAGCAGTACTTACAGCTACAAGAAATCAGCTTATCATTAATCTGGAAACTCAATCTATTTTGACCGAAATCAAATTACAAGGAATGGGTTCAGAAGATGGTCCTGTTACTTTATTTGTAGATTGCCTGTTACTTAAAAATCTTATTAGTACATTTGATAGTACTACTATTGATTTAGAGTTTAATGAAGATGGTCTAGTATTGAAATCTGGAAAATCTACTTTTACACTTCCTAAAATGCTTGATGATGAAGTTGCTACAAAACATCCAGATTCAGATGTAAATATTGAAGATTTTCATCCAATTGATATTTCAGGATGGAAATTTGTCAAAGATAATCAGCTTTATTCTATTGCTATGAATTTTGTACGTCCTGTATATACATTTGTATATGTAAGCGAAGCAGGAGATGTATTGGTAGGTGATTTTGATAATTTCTTATTTACTCATTCAATGAAATCAGAATTACATAATACATGTTTATTGCACAGTACTATTGTAAATCTGTTTGCCAGCTTACCAGAAGGTGCAACAATCTGCAAGAAGAATAGAAATTATTTAGTGTATGTGAAGACGGATGCATATGAAATTTTATCCGAGATTCAGCCTAGATATGAAGACGAAGAAGGAATTGGATCTTACAATGCTGATATTGTTATGACAGCAATGCAGACACATGAAGATAATTGTATTCAGTTAGACCCTACAGTGATGAATAAATTCTTATCTCAGGCAGATTTACTTACAACTTCTTCAGAATCTAAAATAAATTTCAACTTCAATGGAGATACAATTCATCTTTTAGGTGATAATGTTGATTGTGTATTGGGTACACAGAGTACTTGTAATACAACATTTTCTGTAGATTTTAAAGCAACTACATTGAAGTCTGCATTATCTAAATATTCCGATGAAAAGATTTCAATCTGCCCTGTAATTGTAGAAGATGAAGTGTCTGGAATAACTATTTGGTCAGATGAGTTAATTACTGCTATTGCAGGAGTTGATTAATATGGCATTTAAAGTTGCTAATTTAGATCATGTAGCAAAATTTAATTCTGCAGATTCTTGTAATCTTCTAGATATCTATGATTCTTATCTTGAAAAAGAGATTAAGAATCATAGAAGTTCTATTCCTTCAAAGACATTCGCTCCATCGTCTATACGATGTGAGCGAAGGTCTTGGTTTAGATTAAGAGGAACTGAACCTGATGTACAGAATACTGTTGATACAGGATTACAATTTACAGCAGACATTGGTACAGCTTGTCATGAGTTGATACAGAGTAGACTATCAAAAGCTTTAGGTGATAGATGGTGTGATGTAGAATCTCATATAAAATCTATCTATCCTTCTGCTAAATGTTTGAAATCAGGATATGAGGTACGAGTAGAATTACAGGAACCTCCTATTAAATTCTCTGTTGATGGGTTAATAGGTGATACAACAAGAAAACTTCTAGAGATCAAATCTTGTGATCACATGACATTTGAAGATTTAACTAATCCTAAAGAAGAACATATTCCTCAATTTGAATGTTATTGTACACTATTACATGTATCAGGAGGATTTTTCTTATATGTAGATAGACAGTATGGAGATATGAAATGCTATGAAATGTCTGTGATGGAATCTAAAAAGATTGAATACTGGCAGATGTTTGATAGAGTGCAACAATATGCTAAATTTGGTATTGCTCCAGATCCTTTGAATGATACAAAATGGTGTGATCCTAATATGTGTCCATATTATAAGAAATGCAAAGAATATTGAAAGAGGTTATATGTATGTTCACAGTAGAATTTCCTTATGATATTGGTACTTTTGTACAAGTGAATGATATGAACGAAAGTCGTCCACCTGAACCAAAACAGTGTTGGGATGATTTATCTGATATAGGTGTTATTTCTGCTTACACAGGTGTCATTCCTTGTAAAAATGGTCCTAGTTTTCAAGTAATTGTTTCGGGATATAAACAATGCTGGTGGGGAAGATATCCATTATCAGGTATAAGATTACTTACTGATTCTGAAATTGCTAAAGTTGAAGAATCGTTATCTACTAAAGAGGAGGAAATATAATATGTCAAATAATTTAGCATCTAAATACAGGCCGAAAACATTTGATGATGTAGTAGAACAAAAACTTGTTGTAAAAATGGTCAAAGGAATGTGCGAAGATCCAAATCTTGAAGTTCGTAATTTCTTATTTGTTGGTCCAGCCGGCACAGGAAAGACTACATTGGCACGCATTATAGCTAATGAATTGAATGAAGGTAAAGGATCTCCTATTGAAATTGATGGTGCTTCTAATAACGGTATTGATTCTGCAAGACAGATAATTTCACAAGCACGACAATTTCCTGTAGGTATGAAATGGAAAGTATTCATTATAGATGAATGCCATGCAATAAGTCAAGCAGCATGGTCTGCATTTCTTAAGACGTTTGAGGAAACTCCTGCTCGTACTATATTTTTAATGGCGACTACTAACCCAGAAAAGATACCCGATACAATTATTTCTAGAGTACAGCAATTTCAGCTTTCAAAGATTAGTTTACCTGGTATTGAAAATCGTCTTAAGTATATCATTGAAAAAGAAAATGAAGAAGGTCAGAATATTACCTATACCGATGATGCAATCAGTTTTATCGCAAAAATGGGTAATGGAGGGATGAGAGATTCGATTACACTTTTAGAGAAAGCTATTTCAGGAGATAAAAATTTAACTTCAGAATCTTTAGTAACATCTTTAGGACTTCCAAATTATGATGATTTCTTTTCTTTATTAAGTGCATACGCATCTAAGAATGATGAAAATGTTGCAAAGATTATTGACACTGTATATAACTCAGGAGTAAATTTTTCTAAGTGGATGATAGATTTTCACAGTTTTATTGTAAATGTAATGAAATATGTTCTTATAAAAGATATTTCTAAAACAATGGTGCCTGCTCATTATGAATCAAAGATGAGTAAGTATACTTCAGTACATTCAGTCATATGTTTACATCTTGCTCAGAAGTTGGTTAAATTGAATAATGAGTTAAAATTCAGTAAATATCAACAGGAACTCGCATTAATTTATCTTTGTAACGGTACACTTAAATAGTTTAAATTCGTCACCTCTTATTATAGAGGTGACGTTCTATGTTCGAATCGTTATTGTATAAGAAGGAGGTAAGTAGTATGAACAAATTAGATCTATCAAAATTTGAAGATGATATATCTCAAGTTAAGAAATATTCTGATGAAATATATGATTCTCTTTTTGAAGATAAGTTTTCATTTGCAAGAGGATTGTATAGATCATTGCAAGATACGAATAAACCAATATCAGATTCTGAACTCGAATACATTTTAATTGAGGTTCCTTTATTGTTATTTGAGGTTTCTGAATCTCTAAATTCTTTAAGGTTAACATATGAAACTATCAAATTACGTTCAAAGAAATCTAAGTTTGAATTTGACAAATTGTTAAAAGAAGATGGCTTTTCTTCTACTGAAAGAAATCAATTATGTCAACAGCATGTAATAGATGATAATTTGATACTATCTATCTATTCTTCTATCATAAGTAGAGTAGAATCCGAAATATCGTTTAGTAAGGAACTTGTTATGAGTGCCAAGAAAATTTGGGATAGAAGAAAAGAAACCGAAACTGTTCATAATACTAGTGTACCAGATCTTCCAGAATATACAGGACCTAATACTTATATAGGATAGGAGGAGTAATTATGTCACGTGCTGAAATGAGAAGAAAGTCTAGGGAAGCATCTAAGTCTACTAAAATTTATCAGTTTACACAGGAACAGCTTATGCAGTTTAAACGTCAGGAATATGAAAGAGCTAGATCAGATATATTGAAACATACTGATGATTTGGCTGAAGAAATTCTTGAAATGATGTTAGTAATTCCAACAAATGTACTTGTAAATGATTACTGGCCAGGAACTGCTAAGAAGAGAATACCTAAATTCATAAAGGACTGTTTATCTTTATATAATGCTTGGCAGGAGGGTCAAGTAAGCATGGAAGAGATGCAGGAATTAACTGCTAAATATGGTAATATGGAATTAGTAGATAAGAAATCTGTAACATATAGGACTTTAATAGAACAGGGTCAGCTTAAGTAGAAAGGATTACATATATGACATTTGAAGATATCATAAATAAAAAGAAAAAAGATTGGGGAGCTAACATCATGGATGGTGCACATGCACCTAGAGGAAATAAGATTCCTTTATCAAGTCCGTTAGTAAACCATAGTTTATATGGAGGCATTCCTAGAGGAAAGATTACTGAATTTTATGGAAACCCAGGAAGTGGTAAATCTACTACATGTATTGATGTATGTAAGAATGCAAAGATTCAATTCCTAGATGAATTTAATAAAAAAGTAGAAGCATTAAGAGATAAAGCATCTTCCGGAGATAAACAAGCTAAAATAGATTTAGAGGACACTATTGATTTAGGACCTAAGAAAGTATTCTACTTAGACCTTGAACATTCTTTTGATGATGAATGGTCTACTACATTAGGAATATCAGCAGATGATATTGAAATTATGCAGCCACCTGATGTTTGCGGAGAAGATATTCTTAATATGATATTAGAGATGATTGAGACCGGTGAAGTAGGACTCATTGTATTAGATTCTGTACCATCATTAATACCTAAAGCTGAATTAGATAAACAATTAGGAGAACGCACAGTAGCTTCCTTAGCAGGATTGCTGACGGTTTTCTGTAGGAAGGTAATACCTCTTTTAACTAGGTATGATTGTACCCTTCTCGTTATAAATCAAATCCGAGATAATATGGATAATCCATATGTAGTCAATACTCCTGGAGGAAAAGCATTGAAGTTTTATGCTTGTCTTAGAATAGAATTTAGACAAGGAAATCCTGTAGATATGTTCGGTAATGAACTTCCAATGAACACAGAGGATCCTGCGGGGTATATTATAAAAACTAAGATTACAAAGCAGAAAAGTGCACCGTATAATAGAAAGAATGCTTCTTATTTCTTGATGTGCACACGTGGAATAGTTCCAATGTTTGATTATGCCCAATTAGCAATTAAACGATATGGAATCATTAAAAAATCAGGAGGATGGTTCACGATGTGTAACCCTTCTACTGGAGAAATCTTAGAACATCCTGATGGTAGACCAATTAAAATAAATGGATTAGCTAAAGTATATCAGTACTTAGAAGATAATCCAGATTATTATGAATCACTTAAAAAATTCATAACAGATGATATTTCTGGAGTAGATAATACTCCGTCGTTATGAAATAAGTAACGGAGGTGATACTATATGTCAACTAAAGATTTTAGTTCTAAGCAAGAAAATCAGATATCCAAACTGTTAGGATGGAGTACAGTATCAGCAAGCGGTGCAAGAAATTTTCATCCGGGAGATATACGTTCCGACAGATGGTTAGGAGAATGTAAAACACATATGAAATGTTCCGATAAAATTCTATTTAAGTTCTCTGAATATGGTAAGATTTGTAAAGAAAGCACAGAAGAATTTAGATTTCCAGCATTATTTGTAGATGATGGAAGTCAACTTATTAAGCATACATGGGTCATGTTTGATCCTGTATGCGTACCAAATAAAATGTACTTTGATACTACTCATAGTTCTGATTTAGCTGCTATTCTTAATTGTAACAAATCTACATTATCGTTCAATCATTCTAAAATGATAGAGCTTTATAATAAAGAATGTAGAATAAGAGATTCAATTAATATACAAGCATCTTTGATTATACATTGTAAGTTTAATAATAAAGAAGTAGGAATCGTACCTTTAGAGGTTTTTAAAGATATTTGTGATAGAATGGAGTCATAAGATGAGATCAATACAAGAGGTAGGAAAAGAAGTATTGGAAGGAAATCCAAAATCTTTTTATATATTTGCAGGTCCTGAATATGGTATAAAAGTTAGGTATATACAACTTTTATGCAAACATTATAATAGCAATTATGAATGTTATGACAAAGTATCAGATGTATTAGATATGATGTCAGTCAAACATCTTGTTCCTTTACAACCTAAAGTATATGTAGTAAGATACGATGAATCTTTTCTATCTACTTTATCTCAGAATACAGAACATAAGATAAAATCTTACAATATAATTGGTACTCTAATTTGTATATATGAACAAGAAAAACATGTGCAGAAAGTATCTAAATATCTACCTAATTACACTGTAAGTATTGATTGTGTAAGTCCTCAATTTGTTAAAAAATACTTACATTTAGATTTTCCAGGATTAGCGGATGAGCTTGTAGATATTGCTATTGAATGTAGTCATGATTATGGACAAGCTAGACTTATCTGCCAAGCAATGAAATCTGTTGATGCTTCTGAACTACTTAAACTTTCTGAAGCATCAATTCGAGAATTATTTGGAAATCATAATGTAGGAACCGAGTCTCAATTGAAGATGTCAATAGCATGTAGGAATTTCAAATATTGTGAAAATATAATCAATAATATGCCAGATGTATCTAAAGCATATTATACTATACTACAAACTATGATTGATTTAGAAAAGATAAAAACTTCTAAATACTCAGATTCACCTATTCGTAAATACTCTAAATTATGGACAATGTCAGATATCTACAACATGTATCAAATAACTTATGAGGAATTAAAACAATCTAGGTCATTATCCTTTGATATTAGAGATAGTTTGACAAAGTTATTTTGTTTACTTTGCTTTAAAAGTATTCCGTCTAAGGAGGCAGTTTATGGAGTATAGATGTCAAATGAATGCTTTAGAAGAACTTAAAGAACTCGCTAAATCTGATAGACATAGCATATTGATTGAAGGATTTGAAGGATGTGGTAAATCCTATCTTGCTCATGAATACAGCAGAATGCTAGGTATTCATGATTTCTGTATTGTTAAATCCGATATGGATAGTATACGCGAAACAATTGATTCTACTACAACAACAAATTCTAAGATTGTTCTATGCATTGAAAATTTAGATTGTGGGGTAGTTAATGTATCTTATGCACTTCTTAAATTTTTAGAAGAACCGCAGAATAATGTCTATATTGTTGTTACTTGTAGAAATCGAAATAAACTTCCAGATACTATCTTAAGTAGATCTACCGTTGTAACTGTAAGTATGCCTACTGAATCTGATTTATATGAATATGCAAAATCTGTAAATAATAATGTGAATAAAGTTAAAAATCACATGATTTGGAAATGTGTTAAATCGTTTAAAGATGTAGATACTGTATTATCATTGACTGATGTTCAGTTAGACTATTTTATGACCTTATCTAAACTTAACTTTGGTAAAGAGTCTATATCTAACTCTGCTTGGAAACTTATGCATTATGATGATAATACTTTAACTCCAATCAATATGGTAGTTACATTTATAATGGAACTGTATCATAAATTTCCTCATGTAAGAAGATGCTGTATTGATTGTCTATCAGATTTAGATATAAAACGAATTGCTACCCATGCAATTATATCTAAATTATGCATGGAATTAAAATATTCATCAAGGAGGTAGTATAAATGGATGATAGATTAATGGACTGTTATGATTGTCAGTATTATGTTTTTGATGTATTTACTGGTCAAAGCTATTGCAAATATCGTGAATGTCAAGTAACTGATACAATGTGTGAAGGATGTAGAAAACGGAAACTAGATAGAAAAGAAGGTGCTAAGAATGTCTAGATATATCTTTAGTGGAAATTTAACTGATACAATGGTAGAAATGTTATTAAGAATTCCGTGGTTTGAACCAATGGATGTCTTAGTATCTCAATTAGATCGAGGTACTGTTAATAAGATGTTAAGATATAAACAACGAGGTGCAGTTAAATCTTTATTTATTGATTCAGGAGCATATTCTGTATATACGGGAAAGAAATCTCATCTAGATGTAGATGAGTACATCCAATATGTAAATGGATTAGATGAACACATATATGCTGTAGCTCAAGCAGATACTATTCCCGGAAAGTTTGGTGTAGCTAAAACTACTGAAGATTATATTGAATCCGCTGATAAATCCTGGGAAAATTATCTATATATGAGAAAACGAATGAAGAGTCCAGAAAAATTAATTCCAGTATTTCATTTTGGAGAATCTTTTGATACTCTTAGACGTATGTTAGATTACAGAGATCCTGAAGTATCTGAACATTCTAAAGTACATTCGGATGTATTAGGTGAAATGTATATGGATAGGGTCAACATTGTGGGGCTCAGTCCAGCGAATGACAGTGCTCAAAAAGACAAGGACCTATATCTAGGTCAATGTTATGATTTCATATCAAGAAGTAGTTATCCAGATGTTAAAACTCATCTATTTGGGATGACAAGTTTACCAAGTTTAGCTAAATTTCCATATTATTCTGCTGACTCTGTATCTCACAGATTGAGAGCTGCATATAACAAGATTTTTACTCGTAAATGGGGAGTAGTATCTCTTACAGATAAGAGTAGAGTTTCTAAAACTAAATCAAATATGAGTTTTTATAAGACTTGTGATGCCGCTACAAGGAAGGAATTTGATGAGTTTCTAGCTAGTTACAAATTTACATTTGAAGAAGTACAAAATGATAATGCAGCAAGGACTTGCATTGATATTTGCGAAACACAACAGGCTGTTAAGAATGAATTTGCATATAAACCGACTAATAAGTTGAAAGCTAAACGATTATTTTCTATTTGAGGTGAAGTAATTCACCTCATTATTTTTATCAAGGAGATGACATCATTGTCAAGTAAACATAATGAAGCATATTTAAGAACTAAAATCTGTGGACAGTGTGGTAAAGAGTTCATACATATTCCAGGAAGCATCTATAAACGTAGTATACATGGTAAGTTGGTAAGGTACTGTTGTTATACTTGTTATAGAAAGAGTTTTGAGCAAAAATCATAAATATTAAGAAATCATTAACAGATTTCAAATTACTTGACTTCTTTTGAAATTCATATTATAATATAATTAGAAAATAAGACAAAGGAGGAAATGATTTTGAATATATTATTATCAGTATCAGGTGAAGGTGATGTACTTACTACACTTATCTTATTAGGAGTTATCTTATTAGGAGGTGCGGTACTGGATATCTGGTATCGTCATAAGAAGTAATTCTATTGAATCGTTATTTAATATGAAGAAAAAGGAGGAAAAGTATATGTCAGAAATTTTATGGAGATCTATTGATGATTACCCAGGATGGGAAATGTCAAGCGAAGGTAAAGTTCGTAGTATTGAAAATAAGAAGAACTATAAGAAGTTAGTGCATGACACTCTTAATCGTCCTATCGTTATCATGTATGAGCATGATGGGTATGCTACTTGTTGGTACGTAGAAGATTTATACGCAGTAGTATTCGGAGCAAAATTAGAGCAGCTTCCAGTAGTTGAGTCTCCGAAAGTATTAAAAGCTTTTCCAGATATTGAAGAACGTAAGAAAGCTGCAAATCCTGTGAAAAAGGGTCGCAGACGTAAGAAAATCAAATGTACTACAACAGGTCAGATTTTTTCAGGATGGACAGATGCTGCAAGTAGCTTCGGATTCAACTATGATAAGTTCTACTATAGGGTTAAATATGTAGATGGATCTTATCAGGGATATTCATTTGAGGAGGTAGATGATGAAAATGTATAAGACATATGTATTGAAACCGTTAGTTGATGATTCAGAATCCAAATTATTGTATAGTAGTTTATCCTATATCACATCTGCAAGTGAGTTATTATTTGAGTTTGATAATTTAACAACTATTGTACTTAAGAATGTAGATTTATATATACATAGTAAAGATTCTAATTATTTGCGTGCTATCATAACATTGATTTTGCATGAATTGAGGGAATCACCTTACGTAGTATTTATGAAAATTACAGATATGGTACCTCCTATTGATGAACCTGATCTTACACAGCAGTTAAATACTTTGTTGAATCATTTCATGTTATGGAGAGAAGATCATACAGATAGTTATTGTTATCAATTTATCTTAGAATTAATTCATTTTCATAATAGGTACTCACAAGATGATGAAAATAACGATGACAATGGAGATGATAACTGCGATTTTCAAAATGATTCAAATAAGTAAATAGAACCTTTTATCATTTTATAGATAAGAAAGGAGCTATTGCTGTGATTCCTTATAATGAATTGTCTACTTTAAAACCTGCAAGTGAGTTGATTACAGAAGCTGATAGTTCTCTAGTAGATGGTCAACTATCTTGTATTGCATATATGCTTAATACTAATGCGAATGTAGGATCTAAGAGTATTGAATATGTAGGAGATCTATATGATGAAACTATTCAAACTCTAAAAAATAATGGATATGAAGTTAAACCTGTATTAGATAGTATAGGTCCTGTATATACTATTACAGCAAAGTCATCATAGGAGAGAGAGTATTGACATGGTAGGTCTTTTTCAATTAAACAATGATAGTTCATCAGTTTTATATGATGTTCCTGTAATTTCTTCACATGAAATTCCATATTTTTTCTATTTACATATTCCAAATTACCAGAAGGAAAATAAGGTGTATGAATTGTCAGATGTATCAGAGACAAAGACAGTAATAAAATATGGAAAACTGCTTAAGCAAGATAAATGCAGGCCATGGATATCTATTGAAACACGATTATTAGATATGACTGTAGGTTTACATGTATATCAATTATCATTTGTCAATACTATACTTAACCATGTATTCAATATGTACTTTGCATATAATATACAAGATTCTGATTTAGAGAAACCCTACATTTATATGAACAGAGAGGAGGAATCATAGTGGAGAATATCTTACTTAGCTGTAAGATGTTTAAGAATAGTAAACGACAACAGAAAATTCTTGCAGCTATGAATTCTAACATGAAATTAGTTAAGCAGATATCATCTTATGTAACAGATGATAGATTTGTACCAGTAGATGATCCCGAACCAAATAATGGTAATGCTGCACCAAGCGTTCCAGAGGTAAACATACGAGATGGTCAAGGATCTGGAGGAAGTAATCTTCCATCAGGAGGATTATCTAGCCCAGGAGGAGATTTGCCAGGTATGACAGTAACTGAAGGACCTTCAGAACCTCAAACATCTGAATCTACTTCAGAATCTGAAACATCCTCAGAATCTACTGAGCCTACATCAGCACCTGAGACTTCTGAAGGTGTAGAGCAAAGTACTATTGTATCAACTACTACATTTGAACATAGTTCTGAGCAAACAGATATAATCAAAGGAACATTAAATGCTCGTGAAGATACTGCAGGAGTATTACGTGTAAGAGTTAAGAAAGATCCATGCGAACTGTGGATCTACTATGAAGATAAAGTTAATCTAAATAATACTATGCCTGCTGTTATTGAAGTACTTAACGGTACAGCATATACTTATTTAGAGTTTAGTAGATTAGCAAGATCTGATAATGCTATCGTATTTGATATAACTGCTAATCCTGAATCAATGAAACCTTTGGAGGTAGAAGAAGATGCATAAATTGCCGGTCACAGAAGAGTTAGATTTTGCATACTTGCTTGAATTACTTCCACCTCTTCATAATGTCCCAGAATATGCATTACTTCCTGAATTGTTTTCTATATGTGGAATTGAATCTGTATTGAAATTATGCAAATATGCAGGAGGAGAAACGATTAAAATTCCTACTGTATCAGAACTGGCTGATTCAATCTCTGCATTGCAATGGTATTATGATATAAACATAAAACATTCTAAAGACATAACACAGTTACCAGTTGAATTACGTTCATTATATATCAAAATATCTGATATTTACAAAGATGCTGAATCAATTGAGTAAAATCTTAAATGATATTACAAATGATAACACTTCATTCAATGAATTATTTCAATCTTATGTTATGGAAGTGCAAGATTCTAATATATCTCAGGAATTTTCATACATGTTGAGACATAATGAAGTTTCAATACATATGATAGATAGAGCCATAGTTGAAGCAGTAAAGGAGTTGTATAATCATGCTTAGTGGAAATGATATTCAGAGAGCATATATTGATTTATACAAAGAAATGCGTCGCTATCTATGGAGTTATGAAGCAATAAGAACTTTAGCTATGCTTGAAGTAGCTATTTACAATAGATTTCCAATTTTAGCAGATATTCGTAGCTATGCAATAGTCCTCAGGTCTATGGCAAGTAATACTACGTATGATGATCCTGAAGTGATGAGTAAAATTGATGATCTGTTAAAACTCTTAGATGATAGTTCTGACGATTGTATATATTCTTTGGTACCAAATGTGCAGGAGGTGTAATTATGAAGATAAAAAAATCATCAAAAGTTGTAGAGTCTAAAGTTACAGCGTCTAAGATCACTGATAATCCAGTATCTGCATCTAAAACTCAAGCACAGAAATATATCAAATGTGCTATCGAAGAATTGAGTAAAGTTGCAGCATCTGATGAAGTTGCAAAAGATTCTATTTGTAATTTAGGAGTAATCTTTTTTGATTTAAAGTAAGGAGGACCTTAAAGTGGCTGACTTCAAAACCGTTGGAGAAAGTTCTAGTTTCAATGATCCATTACTCAGAAAACAGCGTAAAGATATCGCTAATATGAGATCTGCATTGTTGACCAGTGACATTGATCCAAAGTATGCAACTGCTGCTTTGAAGAATGTCACTGTTCTACATGTATACCATCAAATGAGTAGAATCATTAGATACACGGAACTTTGCGATAAATTAGAAGAAAAATTATATGATTCTGTAAATAGATTAATAGATAGATCTGATCCTGATAGTATTATGACAATGAATATGCTTCTTAATGTACAAGAAAGAATGCAGAAATTATTGATTGAATCTAATAAAATATTATCTCCATTCTTGGATATGACTCAGTACATTGAATCTATCGATAGTTCTGTCATAGATGAAGATCCTGAAAGAGTTGTTAAATTAGATGCAACTAAAAGAGAAAATCTTAGAAATGCAGCTAACAAAGTATTGTTGGAGTTGAATGCAGTATGACAGATAAGTATATAAATTTACCTGAACGTATTCTCGATATATATGATACATGTTCAGAGGATGAGAAGCAATATCTATTTCAGATTCTACAAGAATTGAGTGAAACTGGTACATCTTCTACATATGATGATTTGTGGTTACAAGATTATAAAGAGATTCCAGTAGATATTGATACATTTCTAAATGATAATGAATATTTAGGATTGACGAATAGACAAGGTGATAGCGTATATCCATATTGGAGAAAATCAATGCATGAGATATTTGATAATGGTAATCAATATACTCAATGTGTATTCACTGGAGCTACTCGTATAGGAAAGACATCTACTGCTATCACTTGTGCAGCATTTATGTTATATAGAATGATGTGTCTACGAGATCCTCAAGCATTTTTCCAAAAGAAGGAAATTTCCCAATTTAGTTTACTGTTCTTTAACTTAACTCTCGATCTTGCTAAATCAGTAGCATTTCGAGAGTTTAATGATACTCTTGAATTGAGTCCCTGGTTCCAAAAACATGGTGTATTTTCTGGAGGTAAGAAAGATAGATGCTACTATCCTGAAGGTGGTAAAATAGTTATCGAAGCAGGATCGGATGTTGCACATTCATTAGGAAAGCAAGTTTTTTGTTTAACAGGTGATACTAAGGTCCTTACATCGAATGGATGGTATAGATTAGATGATTTAGCTGAAAAAGATTGTAGTAAATTACAAATATTTTCTTATGATAGTTTCAACAATCGAGGACTTACACTTACTAATTTTGACGAAGTTATACTAACACAGAAAACTAAACATACAATAAGAGTATATATTGATTCATATCATTATATCGAAGGAAGTTATAATCATAGATTATTGATTAAAGATGACACTGATGCACATTATGTAGAATTACAACATATTCAAGTAGGAGATACACTTGTAAGTGTTAATCCATATTCAGAAGGAGTTAGAGTGCATTCTGTATCACATCTTTACTATGAAGATTCGATTAATCTATACGATGTAATTAATTGTAATACTTACCATAATTTTATCATAGAATGTGGAGATGACTTTCTAGTTTCTCATAATTGTGCAGTACTCGATGAGGTGAACTTTGCACGTTCCGGTGTAAAAGATATCACTAAAGCTAAATCTCGAATAAAAGGAATATACGATTCTGTTGTTGCTCGTGTTGAAGGTACTTTTAGGATGAGAGGTCAGGTATATGGTAAGATATTTGCAGTATCCTCTAAGAAAACTGATTCTGACTTTCTAGAAGATCATGTAGAAGCTCAATTATCTGCTGGGAATACTCATCTAATATCTTTTGATAGACCTCAATGGGAAGTATTACCTCCGGATCAATTTAGTCCAGGAAGATTTTATATTGCTGTAGGTGATAAGCATCATAAAGGGTTTGTACTTACTGATGAGTCTGAAGATGCTTTAAAAGAACTTAGAAATCAAGGATATCAGCTATTACAAGTTCCTATTGATATGAAATCAAATTTTCTATCTGATTTTGATATATCACTTAGGGACTTGGCAGGTATTGCAGTTCCTGGTGCACTATCGTTCATTACACAATCTATGATTGATGATTGCACTGGTAATAGAAAAAATCCCTTTTATCAAGATATACTTGAAATTGGTATTCGAGATACATATACAATCGAAGAATTCTTCCATATGGAACTGATTGATAGAACTCTACTACATCTTCCTTTGTATCTTGGTATGGACTTATCATTAAATGATGATAAGACAGGTATCTCAGGTGCATGGTTAAATGGATATAAAGAAATAACAAGTGAGGATGGAAAAGTTATAAGATTACCATTCTTTTCTCATGCTTTTTCAATAGATATACAAGCACCCAGAGGTGATAAAATTCCATATGCTAAAATTACGTCATTCATACTCTGGTTAAGGCGAAAACATTTCAATATCCAGCGTATCAGTCGTGACCAATTTCAAAGTGAATATATGGCTCAGTTATTAGAACAAGAAGGATTCACTTGTGACAAAGTATCCGTAGATAGAACTCCAGACGGATACGAAGCTTTTAAATCTATGCTATTAGAGAAACGAGTTGATCTACTATATGTAGAGCAATTACAGAATGAATTAGTTAAGTTGGAGAAAGATGCATTATCCGGTAAGATTGACCATAGAATAGGAGAATCAAAAGATATTTCTGACAGTTTAGTTAGATGCATATGGAATGCTGTCTTAAATGAAGCTAAACCTCAAGTAAGTAGGAAACATGTAGCATCTGCTATTGCATCAGTTAATATTCCTAAGATTGCAACTAATTCTGATAAATTAGCTTCTCTCTTCCCAGGATTGTATCCTAAGAGGAGGTAAATATAAAACCGTTATATGAAAGGAGAACCCTATGTTTTTACAACAAAATTTTACACCAGGTAACTATGTCACTGTTGTACCCGTAGGAATTCCTGTGACATTACAGTACAATGTAAAGGGAATACTGCAGACAGCATATTTAGGATACTCTACCGATAAAGAAGAAATGAGAAACGGATTGTTTAAACATTTGTACGAAAGTAAATGTGTTCCTGTCAAAGTACCTGCTTCTAATGGAACTATAATTGTAGAAGGTGTACTTTATACATCTAAATTATTTCCTTCGGATACATCTTATGAAGATGTAGGTAGAACATTACTCTGTACTTACTTTTTAGATCATCCTGAAGCTTTTAATTTCTTTGCTGGACATGTCTATAGTACAGGGTTAGCATTCAATGGGTCTGCATCATGTAGAAAGTGGTTAAGTCTAGCTAAATTTAAACTGCTTCCTGGATTTCTAGTTCCCGGAAATCCTACTAAAGAGTCTATTGAATCTTGTATAAATGGTATCAATCAGTATCCATTTATTTATCCTCTTATCATGTATTTTATTATATATGATAAGAATTCTGTATATTTTAATTCTACAGGAATAAAACAACTATGCGTAACTAGAATTAAATCTTACAATGACCAGAATGGTTATATTATGTGTAAGATTTATAATCAATCAGAGGATACTATCTATTGTGATTACTCTGAAGCAGTCACATATGATATCAGTGATACATCTTGTGTGGTACTAGATAAAAATGATACTATACTATATTCATATAAAGTTCCACTTAAATCTGCTTGGATATTCGGTAGATCAGAAGATGATATTAAACTGCCAGGATCTTTCAGTTGTCCCGTATGCGGTAGACAGATTATAGTTCCTAAATCAGGACCTGTCATATGTCCAGATGAACATTGTATGTCTAGACAATATTCAGAATTCTTGCATTTCATGCACTCTTATAATATGCCTGAAATGTCATTTGATGAATATAACAACCGTGTGAAGCATGGAGAGTTACATTGGTTACCAGATATTTTCTTATTAGATAATTATAGCGAATACAGAATAGATACAACATTATATGATTTACTTATTTCTCTATTGCCAGTAAGGCTTCACATAAATTCTAATGTTGTATCTAGTTTCGTACAACATTGTAATAATAATCTAAACATGTTTACTTATTATATCAAAAATCCTTCAAAAATACAAGTAGATTTTCATCTAGTAGGTAACGGTTTAGATAGATTTGTTAAGTGGTTATCAGATGATTATAACATCGATTTAATTTCAACATTATTAGATTTAGATAATATACAACTTAATAAGTCAGGAAAGAAGTTTGATGGAGCTCCTATTTTCAGAGGAAAAACTATACTAATAACTGGAGATTTCAAACATGGATCAACTGATGATATAATTGGTATCTTACAGAGCTATTCTGCTAAAGTAGTTACATCATTTGATGCTTCTGTGCAGTGTTTAGTAGTTGGAGCATCTCAAGAGAATGTAAACGGTGTCTATATTCGTAAATGTAGACTGAAAGGAATTCCGGTCTTTGACGAATATTCATTCTTCAAAGAGTATGACATAGATGCTGACTTAAATAAAAATGTAATTTGATAATGGAGGCTAATCAATGGGAGTAAAACATTGGATACAAAATCTTCTTACACCTGGCAATACAATTAGAAAATCATGGGTACGAAGTATGGTCACAGGTAGTCTATATAGAGTGTCCGATTTATATTCGTCAGGAAGTGCAATACATAGTATAAAAACTCAGATTGATACTATGAGAGCTTTAGCTACTGATGGTCAGATAAGTACAGCTTTATCTTACTATGCTACAGATGCAACGGTAGTAAATAGTGCTAATCAGATAATATGGGCGACTTCTAAAGACAATAGGGATGTTGCTGATATAATCAATGATTTATTTAAGAAATGGAAAGTAAATTCCTATGCAAGAGACCACATACTTGAACTTGCTACTATAGGAAATTTATATATTCCTACTACACGATTATATGTAGATAATAAACGAAGGGATGTAGGAACAAGATCATTCGGACTTGATACAAACTCTATAACAGATAAAAATTTTGATATAGTTGCATCTTATAAGATCCCTCCTGAAGATATTGTACACATCTACAATCAGGGAGTAGATATGGGTTATATATTGAATCCCGAAGACAAAGCAAATATATATGAATTATACCCACCTGAATCTATTATACATTTTTCTTTAGGAGGCCTTCTAGGAGAATATACTATCGATACTCAAGAGGCTGATGGGTCTGAGCAGACATATGATATAAAATTTGCTACGCCTTTGATGGCACAAGCAGTACAACCTACTCAGACGTTATCTTTACTAGAAGATGCACTATTACTTTCCTCACTTATCCGTACTGTTAAATTTATCAATGTAGATTGCGGTGATACTGAAGAAACTGAAATAAAAAACTTATTACAGCAGATTAAAGATGCAATCGAACAACAGCTATCTCTCAATACTGGAAGTGGAGATGTACAATCATTTGTAAATCCTCAATCACCGAATAACTTAATATATCTGCCAAAAGTTAATGGTAATGATGCAATATCTATAACTGATTTGAATATGGCAGATACTACTGAAAATGATTCTAAACTGTTGGATCATTTCCAAGATAAGAAGTTATCAGTATTAGGTGTACCGAAAGAAGCAATGAACTTTTCTTCTAATGAAGGATTAGGAGGAGCTGGATCTGTTTTGTCCCAAAGATCTAGTTTATATGCAAATTGCTTACAACGATTAAAAACGGCATATATTGAAGGATGGACTGATGCAATTAACAAGTATTTCATTGCACGAGGAATGTCTAGACTTGTAGATAAATTTGACTTGCACATGGCAGAAATTATAACAACACAATCTACAATTACTTTTGAAAAACGTGATGCAGCTATTGGACAAGCTCAGAATATTGTTCAGTTACTTAAGGATCTAGGAGTTGCTGATGCAGATAAGTATAAAGATGCACTGGTTGAAGTATTTTCCGAAGTATTACCTGTGACGAGTGCCGGAGTACAACAGTGGGATGTAGATGTGACTGAATCTGAGGGAGGTGATATCTAATGATGTCTAGTGGTGAACTTGCTAATTTATTTTTCAAAGACTTGAAACATTACAATAGCACTAATTTCAAAACACTTTTATCTGCAGATTTATCTAAAGAAGATTTAATTGTTCATAAAGCATTCAGTTCTGTAGTAACTAGATATTTTATATTTGCAGATAGACATCCTGATATATCTTCATCTGAAATGAAAATGCTTTATTTTAAGCTAAAAATTGATATGATAGCAAGATATTTCTCTCAGTATCCTGCAACAGATAGCAGCGATCTCAGACCTTTCCAAGTAGAACTTCAGAATTATGTTGAATCTGTGAATAAGGGAGGTAGTACGAATGAACAAAAATCAAGTTAGATTGAGTCCTTATCCTTTATCCTATAGAATAAGTGATTTTAGACAATTAGAGAAGTGTATGTCTAATAACAGTAGACAATTACATATCACTGTATCTACTTTTGTGAATGATTCTAGATTAAATGGTCAACGTATTAAAGTTGAACATGATGTATTTGGAACATTATTTGCATGTGTAACCAGTCCGAAAGGTACTTTAATATCACAATCTGATGATGGTACAGTGTTTGAACTTACTACTGGACAAATACTCGAAGAATTAAAGAAATTTGGATTCAATATAACTTATAGCCCTGTAGAACATCTATCTGGTAACATGGTACAGTTCTTAATGGATATTGATAAACTTGGATATGATAAGATACGAGTATTAGATGTATGGCAAGCTCCATTGGGTGTCAAAGAATTTACTACTTATATAGTTGCATTTATGGTAAAGGATCATGGAGATTGGTTAAATGCAGGATATTCACCAAGTTATACAGAAATGACTACCGCACTGATGGACGGTACAGCCTTAAATATAAGTGCTTTATCTAAAGAACATAATTTCAATTGGTCATGGTTATATGGGTGGGTAGGAGATATCAAAGATATTTTGGCTGAAAATTCAGGATGTCTAAGTAGGTGATAGTATGACAAATCTTATTAATTCAGATATTAAGATTATGAGAGATTACTATGATGATGCTTTGCAGATGCAGGGAATACCTTGTAAATATCAGTATCCCATCTTAGTAGAATCTAATAATCAAGGAGAACCTGTAGTAGATCACTATTCAACATCTGAAGATACATTTATATTTTTCGATGGAACTCCTAAACTTAAGACATTTAAACGATTAGGATGGGTGGTTGAAAATAGTAATGAGCTTCCTATGCTGATACATTGTTCTTTTCACCTTAATCATTTGCAAAAAGATTGTATTTTCGAGATTGCAGGACAACATGCTGATTTACCAAGTAGAAAGTTTCGTGTTACAGAGCTTACTACAGATTTACAATGTCCAGACCATGTCACGTGTCAAGTAGTTCCGTGCTATGGTAAAGACATTGTAGGTAAAACTAAGTTAGAGATTAAGAACGAATTCAATAAATCAAATCATTTTCTTAAACCAAATGTAGATTATAGAGGTCATTATAGAAGTGAATTGAAAGGAGATCAATAATATGTTATATTTATATGATGATGCTATTGCAGATGATCTTAGAGATTCTTTTGATACAACTTCTGTGATTTGTCCTTTTGTGAAAGTGATAGATGTAGCTTCTGGAATTACTTTAGCCGCACAACTACAGGATGATGATATTAAGTTTCCGTTAATTTGTATACTTAGAGATCCTGACTATCAAATCAACACTGATTTGAATAATTTCACACGTAGAATGAAAGGAGTAGCAAATGTATTTGATTCTAAAACAAATACATTGTATTATGAAAGGGCTATTCCAATAAATGTAAAATATACATTATCAGTTATAGATACATCTACTGCACGTATTGATGAATTGGTACGAGAATTGATTTTCAAGTATACATCAATGTATTTCTTAACTATTCAACTGCCTTATGAAAGTGATAGAAAACTTAGATTCGGAGTAGAAATTGATTCTTCGGATAGTATAAGTAGAACATCAGGTACAATTGAATATTTATCCGATGGTACATTGTATTCAACAAATATACCTTTAAATACATTAGGCATCAATCTTCTGACATATACACCTGCTAAATTAAGAAATCAACAATATGAAATTGAAGCATATTCTAAAGATCAATTTGATAAATTATAATAATCACCTTTTATTATAGCAGTAGATTTGTGAACGGAGGTGTATACATCTTGATAACATATAAGAATAATGGTAAAGTTACTAAAAAATTCTATAATATAGAATTCTTACCTGGTGATGTTAAGAGCGTAAAAGGATATATTAACGATCCTGATATGGTTAGAGTAACTGTACAACCTGTCAAAAGAGTTTTAAAATCCAATAAATCAGAGAAACAAGAATCTACTGAAGTTAAATAGTGAGAAAGCTAATTTATGGGAAATCGAAAAGGTTCTAAACGCGGTCCTTATAAGCATCATCAACCTCCTCGTCAGTGTGCATTTCCAGGGTGTACTAATATATTCAAACCTATAAATGCGAATCAACATTACTGTACTGAGGATCATTATGCTAGATGCGAAATATGTGGAGATCTGTTTAAAGTTAAGAATTTATCAATGATTCCTAGAAGTTGTTCTCCTAAATGTACTAGAGAGTCTCGTAGACGTACAATGGTTTCCAAGTATGGTGTAGAGTATGCTTTACAATCCGATGCATTTAAGAATAAATGTAAGGAAACAAATATGAAACATCTAGGAGTGGAGTATCCCAGTCAAAGTAAAGATGTGATTGAAAAACGTAAGAAAACTTATAAAGAACGATATGGAGTAGATTCTCCGATGAGAAATCCTTCTGTTGTTAAAAAATTATGTAATACAGTATATAGTAAATATGGGGTATTATATCCTTGTCAAAGTCATCAATGTAGATCTGCATATTCTAATAGAAGTAGACCGAATTTATATCTGGAGTCAATACTTCGATACCTTGGATTACAGTTTGATTTAGAGTTTTCAATACATAGATTTATATATGATGCACATATTAGAAATACTAATGTATTGATAGAGATTAATCCTACAATTACTCATAATTCATATATGAGTCCCTGGAATTCTCCTAAAGATGAACTGTATCATAGAAGAAAATTTGATAATGCATATAAAGAGGGTTATATTTGTATAAATATATTTGATTGGGATAACTTAGATGTAATACTCGGCAAATGTTTGTATTACAAATATTTCAAAATAGAAGATTCAGGATCTCCTATATTACACTGGTATAGAGATAAAGATAAATCTCATATCATAGATTTTTATAGAATTCAAGAATTTAATTCTATGATACAAAAAGGATACTTACCTGTGTATGACTCTGGATATTCTATTGATTTTATTTTGAAAGGAGAGATTTATAATGGCTAGCATCATTATTTCAGAAATTAGCCAAAACTATACCTACAACATTGGTACTAATTCTTATTGTACTGTAGCTATTCCACTTACAGCTTCTTGGGGACCTTGTTATGAAGATCCTGAATCTTTAGGAATTACTCGTGAAGCTGAATTAGAGAAAGTAGTATGGACGAGATTCCCTGCTACTCAGCAAGGACTTGAATCCTATGTAGCAACTTATAGAGGTCCTGCTTCTAATTATCGTCTAGCTAAAGATTATTCATATCAAATGGCTATGACTCTACTTACTGCCGGGTATGATGTACTTTGTTGTAGATTATGCCCAGGAACTCATGCACAAGCTGAGTTTACAACTGATGATAGTAAAACATTTTATGTGAAAGCAAAATATCCAGGTACATTTGGAAACTCTCTTATGGTAGTACTTAAGAAAGTTCCGAATCGTACTTATTGGAACATCATAGTATACATTGTAGATAGTTCAGGTGTACGTACTGCTGCTGAGAATTTGACATTTGTATTTGATTTAGCAGATGCAACTGATTCTATCCTGCATGTTGCAGAACTTGAATCTGATTATCTTACATTGTCAGTATCTGATAATATTCCTGATACTGCTACATTTACTAGTCAGAGTGTTATGCTTTCAGGCGGTACTGATAAAGCAGCTGATGGTCAAGCTGATGCAATGATGGATGAAGCTATTGAACTTGCTACATCCCGGTACACAGATGCAGGATATGATGATACAGCTGAATATATTCAAGCACTCAATACATTAAAAGGATCTAGTCCTGATATTGCAACAGCTTCTGCTAGAAGATACATGGAGTGGATGTATACAAATGTAATATATGTATACGATCTTTTGAAAGATAAACTCACATATAATCATAATCGTACAATTAGCCCAGGATGGGACGACCAAGATATCACAGAAATAGATGGATCTACTCCAACAAGATTTTCTCAAATATCTCCTATACATTTGAAACTTATGGATGTAGGATATTATAGTAGATGTGCTACTTCTTTACTTGATCTTCCGAAGAGCCTTCCAAGATCAGCAGTATATGATGAATCCACTGATGATCAAGAAGTTGGGTATGCTCAGATGCTTGCAAGATACGTTCCTCCGAATGCTGAATTAGATATAAATGCATCTTTATATCAAACACATTCAGCATTATTTGGACCTTGGGCTCAATATACTTATGTAGGAACTAGTAGACAAGCACCTGCTTCTCCTTCATTCTTACATCTGATGATTAATCGTGCAATGATTCTTAATCAGACAGTTCAGTATGAATGGTTACTTCCTACTACTCGTACTCATAATCTTAATATTGGTAAGATTGATTACACGGTTCCAAAACAATTGTTGGATGAATGGCAGTCACTTGAAGGTGTAGGTGTCAATGTAGTAATCATCCTTCCAGATTTAGGTACAACTATTTGGGGTAACTCAACATTGTATGAAGTACCACCTGCAACCTATCAGGCATTAGCAAATTTATCTACAAGATATCTGGTAAATGCTATTGAAGATACAGTCTATAGAGCCGGTATCAATATTACCTTCAGGTATAATAATGAGGAGGCGTATAATAGCTTTTACGCCGGCGTCACTCCTCTTCTTGATACAATGGTCAACTGTGGAGCTATAATTGACTACTATGTGAGGATGTCAGCCGATATCAATGGGCTTGACCAAGTCAACGCCAATACAGTAATAGGAAAAATTTATATTACAGTTCCAGGCGTGGTTAACGACATAGTGGTCGACCTTATTGCTCTACCTCCTAATGTCGATCTAGATCAATATAGAGTATAACCTGATGTTATCAACCAAGAGGCAGAATAATTTCTGCCTCTTTTTATTTTGGAATAATCCAATTAAAGATTAATCTTAGATGTTTATAAATATTAAGAAATCATTAACAGATTTCAAATTACTTGACTTCTTTTGAAATTCGTTATATAATATAATTAGAAAATAAGATATGGGAGGTTGGAATTATGAATGGAAAACAGTTTAAGTATTTTAAGGAGATGTGCAAAGATAAAAAAGTCGTAGAAGAAGATTTACAATATCGTGGATATTTATTTCTGTCTCTTACATCTTTGCAGGCATATAAGATTGCTGAAGTGTTGAAAGAATCTGGGTTTCCAGTAGTTACAGATTCTAACTCTCCTACGGGAAAGTCAGTAGAACTTACTAATGGATTGAGATTACATCTTTTATAGAAATACTATAGGAGGTAGAATCTTATGAAAGAAATTGAGATTTTGGAAGGTGATAGAAAATATGAAACGAATGATTAAAGCTTCTTGTTCTAATAATGTTATTAATATTACTGCTTATTTTGTACCTGAAGGATATTCAGCAAATGATTTAGCTGCATCTACTATTGTACCTATACATAATAAAAGATGTCAGTTAGATGAACAAGCGATGGCACAATGGAATAACTTCATTGATAATGTGTTAGCAACACTTGATTACTATGATTTTGATGTTGTTGATAACCATAAGTCAAATCATGAAGGTTCAGCAAGTTATTACGTATCATTTTATCCTACAGATTCAAAAGGAAAAACAATATCTAAGTATCTGATTAATTTCAGAATTAGTGATCATTTCATACCTAACCTGAACAAGAAAAGTACTGGATATTATAGAAAACTTGCTCAAAATAATTCACGTACACAAGGTAAACAGAGATGGAAGCTAGAAGCATTAATTGTGAATGACAGAACATTTGAAAGTTATGATGATGCTTTAGATTATCTAGATACTACATTTTCTAAGTTAGGTCATAGATAAGAGGTGCTATTATATTTAGTTTCTATCATGGTGGAGGAGGTTGAGATTATATGTTAGATGGTTCCAAATTACTTAATACGTTCATGTTATCAGATGCAGGTTTAAAATTAAGATCGTTATTAGATTCTTATTATGTATTAACTGATGATATTGAAAATGGAAGATGTAGTAGAGGAGATGCAAATAAAGAGATCATTGATATCATTCATCAATGGCATGTGTATCAAGATTGTATTAAATATTTCTGCAATACTAATGTAGTATTAAAAGTTGATGAAATATATAGAGGAATCTATGATATCGATAATGACCGTTGGGTGTACGCTTTAGTAGTACCTAAGTAAACCTTATTTATTATTGATACAGGTTTTACCCATAAGTATCCCCTCTTATAAGCATCGAGAGTTGGAAATTAAGTACAGCTTTCGGTGCTTTTTATTGTGTAAGAATCGTTAATGAATATAGATTATAAATAGGGAGGTACATATGATGAGAACTATAGAAAGTGTGATTAGTCATATTCGTGAAAAACGAGAGGAATTAGTAAGGAAACAATCTTTCACTTCTAAACTTTCAGAAGCTCCGAGGTACAGTTTAGGTAATTTGATTGAAAATCAAATATTGTTGTTAGATGAATTATTAGATGATTTAAAGAAAGAACTTCCTGAGGCTTCATATCCTTCTGTTATGAATCCAGGTAGTGATTGGGACACTTTGCTTACATTTCATACCGATTTAGAAATTAAAAATTTCATAAGAACAACGATGTTAGATATGGGTATGAGAACCAATCTATCAGGATTTGATATGTGTTTTGAAGCTATTATACTCATACTCAAAGATAGAAATTATCTTAGAGCTACTACTTCGATTTTATATCCCGAATTAGGTGAAAAATTCAAAGTCCCACCTAAGCGTATAGAAAGAAATATACGAACTGTGATTGATAAAATGTTTTCAACACAGAATGCAGCTTCTACTGATAATATCTATCGTGTGATAGGGAATGCTATAGACCCAGAAAAGGTGAGGTGCACAAATTCTGAATTTCTCTCTGCATTTTCTACATATATTTATCTTAATCTTCAAGGATAATTTGATGAATGCTCCTTATTTATGATTATAGATTTTTAAGGAGGTAATTTATAATGGACGTTAAAGACTGGTTAGGTGAGGATAACACATTAGGAGTAGACATTTGGCATAGGAAGTATCAATATGAAAATGAAACATTTGACCAGTGGTTAGATAGAATAAGTAACGGAAATACGAAATTAGCACGACTTATATTGGATAAGAAATTCCTATTCGGAGGCAGAATTTTAGCAAACCGGGGATTACATGATAAGGGTAGAAAAATATCTATGTCCAACTGCTACGTTATGGCACCTCCAGAAGACAATATTGAGAGTATATTTGAATGTGCTAAAGAACTCGCTCGTACTTATTCTTATGGTGGGGGCTGTGGAGTAGATATCAGCAAATTAGCTCCTAGAGGTGCAAAGATACATAACGCTGCTAAAGAAACAAGTGGGGCTGTATCTTTTATGGATCTTTATTCTGAAACAACTGGAATTATTGGTCAGAATGGTAGAAGAGGAGCCTTGATGATAACTTTAGATTGTCATCATCCTGATTTAGAAGAATTTATTGATATCAAAACAGATTTGAATCGTGTTACTAAAGCTAATATTTCCATACGCATAACTGATGATTTCATGCAAGCTGTGTTAGATGATACTGATTTTGAATTAAGTTTCACACGTGAGGATACTGGTGAGATTATAACTAAAACAGTCAATGCTAGAAAAGTATTTAAGCGTATTGCTGAGAATAATTGGAATTATGCTGAACCTGGAGTATTGTTCTGGGATAAAATCACCTCTTGGAATCTTTTAAGTGAGGACGATTCTTTTGAATTTGCAGGAACCAACCCATGTATAACATCCGATACTTTGATATTTACAGGAGATGGTCGATATCTAGTTCCTATTGGAAAGTTATATGAAGAGTATATTGATGATACTTCGAATTTTAATGTTCCTGTACTTACATGGGATGATTCTTTACAGCGTACTAAATTTGAAAAAATTAATTGGGTACAATATACCGGAGTTAAACCTGTGTACGAAGTGCATTTAGATGATGGAAGTTATATTAAAGCTACAAAAGATCATTTATTCATGCTAAGTGATGGAAGAAAAATTCCTTTATGCGAATTAAAAGTAGGGGATTGCTTGATGCCATTTCATGCTAGATGCTATGAAGAATATTCTGGATATCGTAATATGCTTGTAAATCTAAATAATGGTAAAACTAAAAATTATTATCATCTACAATCTGAATATTATTTCGGAACTAATCTAGAAGATTTTGGAAGATCAAAATCTAGTTTAAACGTACATCATAAAGATAAAGATCATATGAATAATGTTCCGGATAATTTAGAGGTTATTACTCAATCTTGCCATGCTTCTGAACATATTTCTGGATCTAACAATCCAATGGTTAAATGGTTCAATGAGACTACAGAAGAAAATCGTCAAGCTTATAGAGCCAAAATGCGCGAACGTAATTCTGGTGTGAACAATCCTAACTATGGTAAGAAAGCTTCTAAAGAAACACTTGATAAACTTTCAAAAGCTACTAGTAGATTTATGAAAGATCCTATTGTTAAAGAACATCATAAACAAGGAATGTTGAGAAGTAATGCATCTCATGTTAAATCTATTTTGCTTAAAATTATAGATTCTGGAATGGAAATCAATGAAGAAAATTATATGAAATGTAAAAAAGAAATATCTAAAGTGTATCCTACCTATTCAAAAGCTTATGAGATTGGTAAACAATTTGGATATGATAACTTAGATGATTTCTTTCATTATCTTCTCACAGATTTCAATCATAGAATTGTATCTATTGAATATGTAGGAGACGAACCTGTGTATGATATGAATGTAGCTAATAATCATAATTTTGCAGTAGCTACTTCTATTGAATACAATGAAGGTATAGATCATTTTGAAGGTAATCTTTCTGATATTCAAAGTTTAGATGGAATCATCATAGGTAATTGTGGAGAAGAGCCCCTTCCTGCAGGAGGTAGTTGTTTATTAGGTGCATTGAATTTGTCCGAATTTGTCAAATATCCTTTTACTGATTGTGCAGAATTTTCATTTGGAGAATTTCGACAGGCCATCTATATTGCGGTCGATTCACTCAATGAGGTGTTAGACGAAGGTCTTCCATTACATCCTTTACAACAACAACGTGATACTGTTAAAGACTGGAGACAGATAGGTTTAGGAATCATGGGATTGGCTGATATGCTAATCAAAATGGGTATCACTTATGGATCTGATGAAGCAATTGAATTATGTGATAACATAGGATATGTATTAGCAAATTCTGCAATCTATGAATCTTATATATTATCCATTAAGTTAGAACCTTATCCAAAATACAATAGGGTCGCGATTAAAGATTCTGAATATTTTAAACATAATATACAAGGAACAGAATCCTACATTGACGGACTATTAGATACTGGTTTAAGAAATTCTCAGCTATTAACTATTGCACCTACAGGTACAATATCTACTATGCTAGGAGTTTCTGGAGGTATTGAACCTATTTTTGCTACTTCTTATGATAGAAAGACAGAATCTTTATTCGGTGAAGAAAAACACTATAAAGTGTATACTCCTATTGTTAAATACTATATGGAGCAATACGGATTATCCGATGAAAAGAATCTTCCATCATATTTTGTCACATCACATAACATATCTTATCATAGCCGAATTGATATGCAAGCTATTTGGCAACAACATATTGATGCTAGTATAAGCTCTACTATAAATGTTCCTTCTGAATTCACAGTAGAAAATGTTATAGATTTGTATATTTATGCATGGAAATGTGGACTAAAAGGTTGCACGATTTATAGAGATAACTGTAAACGATCCGGAGTACTATCTACTAAAGATACAAAAAAGAAAGACGTTGATTTATCACCTAAAACTGAATCAGCTATTGAACATAAATTGCGTAGAGGAGAAATTATACATGTACATGATAACATTATCGGTAAGAAAAGAAGATTAGTTACAGGATGTGGTACATTACATTGCATTGCATTATTTGATCCTAATTCAGGAGATTTGGTAGAAGTTTATCTCAGTAAAGGATCAGAAGGTGGTTGCAATAACTTTATGATTTCTCTATCACGAATGATTTCTATAAGTGCAAGAGGTGGAATATCTATATATGATATCGTAGATCAGCTTGATTCTACCGGAGCTTGCCCAAGTTATGCCGTGCGTAGGGCTACACACAAAGATACTTCTAAAGGAAGCTGCTGTCCTATGGCAGTTGGTAAAGCTTTATTAGATATGTATAAAGAAGTTCAGCGCGGCTTATACAATGAAAAGGATCATTCAGATGCTAATATTGATGCTCGTATCTTTGAAGAGGATAAAGATACGTCTAATCTTTGCCCTGAATGTGGAGAACCTTTAGTTTTTGAAGGTGGCTGTAACACATGTAAGAATTGCGGATGGAGTCGGTGTAGTTAATCAAATAGGTCGCTAATTAGCGACCTATTTGATTGTATCGTTAAATGATATAGAAGGAGGAATATTAAAAATGGAAATCAAAATCAAATATTTTTCAGACATTGAACCTATTAAATCTATTGATAAAGGTGATTGGATTGACTTAAGAGCAGGGCAGGATTACTTTTTTGATGTATGCCAGTCCGGACTCATTAGATTAGGTGTAGGTATGAAACTTCCAGAAGGATATGAAGCACATATTGCACCTAGATCTTCTACTTTTAGAAATTTTGGCCTTATTCAAACAAATGGAGTTGGTGTTGTAGATAATTCTTATAGTGGTGAAGAAGACGAGTGGATGATGCCAGTATTTGCTACAAGGTCTGTACACATCAATAAAAATGAAAGAATTTGTCAGTTCAGAATAGTTAAGAAGCAAGAACCTATTGAATTTGTTGAAGTTCAGCATTTAGATGAAGAAAGTAGAGGAGGATTTGGTTCTACCGGAATCAATTAATTTTATAATGGAAAGTAAACATGTATTAACTACATTAGAAAATTATCCAAATACAATACAAGATTTCACAGTTGATGGTAAATGTAGTAATTGTGGAGGATGCTGTTCCAGTTTATTACCTCTGTCAGATTCTGAAATTAAAGATATACAGAAGTATGTAAATAAGCATCATATTACGGATTGTAGAACTAAACTTTTAGATCCTAGTATTGAATTAGATTTAAGATGTCCATTTCGAGATGAAGTAAAGAAGAGATGTGCTATTTATCCAGTAAGACCCCGAATTTGTAGAATGTTCATCTGCAATGATGATGCAAAATCAATTGAAAGAAATCGAAATGTATTGTATCATAGATGGAAACCATTTGATATGAATAAATTTTTGAAGGAGAATGTATGAATTTAAACGAAGTATGTGAATCAGTAGATTCTTTAAGAACTAATCTTAAAAATCGAAATGTAGTTGTAGATATATCTAATATCACTGATACATTAGACGATGTAGCTTCTTGTTTAAAGTTGTTGAATACACTTGTAGATTTGTCAAATAAAGGATATCTAAGACAGCTTCCAGTTCTACCTGGACAAGATGTATACATATTACATTCTGCTAAAGATTCCGAGTATGATAAAGGAAATGTGACATCTATTGAATTTGATGATTATACAATGTATATTTTTATAAGTATTGATGGAGGGTCATCAAGTGCATCATTTGGTGCAGACGACATTAATGAGGTAGTATTTAAGAATAAAGAATCTTTGCAGAATTATATAGATTCACATAAGGAGGATTAATATGGTATTCTTAAAAACACAGGGAGGATATATAAATCTAAATTATGTAAAACGGTTGTATGTTAAACAAGATAACCTAATTTATTGTCAGTTAGATGATAATTCAGAATATATCGTGAAAATGTGTGATGATGGGGAAGATCCTGAAGAAGCTATCAATGATTTTTTAAATACCGTTGGAGGATTGTATAGATGATAATTGTATTTGATAATCTAAAGAAATGCATCAACACTGATGTAATATTAGGATTTGAAGTTGTTGAGATGAACGATGGTGATTATTATGCTATCGCTAGAATGAGTCATAATACTACATTGAAGATGATATCTTCTACTCATGAAGATTATTGTTGGAAATATATATTATCTATACTTGATTTTATTGCAAAAGAGTATAAATATGTAAATTCATATTCAATCTTAGAAAATTTAATGCAGAAAGAAGAAGGAGAGTATTTAAATTGAACCAAAGATATGTTGTAAGTTACACTGGAAGGTACTATATTAATGTAGATATGATTGTATCTATAGAAGATTCCATAAGAGATTCCAAAAGAGATTTATTGATAGAAGATGTAAATTCTAATACATTTGCTGTATTTAGTGGTTCTGAAGATCAAGTTAAGTTTGTACTAGATAAATTAATCAGGTGGATATGTGATTCAGATGATTCAATCTTCTATATCAAAAATGTGCATAAGCAATATGTTGATGCAATTGCAGAATCTGAAAGATATAAGGAGCAGTAAATAATGAAATTTCCATATATAGCATTAAACCATGATGGTATTGTGATGCTAAGTGCAATCGCTGAAATACATTGTACACAAAACGATCTAATACTCGTACTCGTAAACGGTAATATGATCAATGCTTATCATTCAAAGAATCATTTTGATGTGTATAAAGTATATGATAAATTAATCACTTGGATCGACAATGAAAATAAGGTCCATAATAACGAAGTAAACCATCATGCATTCGACTTAACATCATTCTAAAACACATAAACAGAAGAACCACAATTGTAGATAGGAAGATATGATTCGTTTATCATATCTTCCTTCTTTTTATTTATCATATACATATACTGCTTGACCACAATCATAGACAGGCAACCAACCATCATTTATCATATGTTGTATATCTGATGTATTATTGTCTGCATTTGTATGAAACAAGTTATTATATCCTTTTTGTGCAAGCAAACTGTCCGTTATTCTTTGTGTATTTTTTGACCAAGTTTTAGATGGAGGTGTTATATGATGTAATTGCATACCTAATTTTGTATACACATCTCCTCTAAATTTGGATAAATCACAGTAGCTTATGATGGAATTCAATTCAAAATAATCTGTTGCAAATTTGAATAGTTTGCTTGCACCTCCAACAATTTGATAATCAGGTATAGAACAAAATCGTAATAATTCTATATTATAGTTTTTATTATATCTTGATTTTCCAAACGTCATTATTTGATATAATGTATTATCTTTTACTAACCCTAAATAGAGTAATTGACCATAACATGATCCTTTTAGATGATACCTGTTTAGAAATTCATTTCCGATTTTAGGATTTAATTTGTATATTTTTAAATCTTTTGCATACATGTGTTTTTTGTTCTTAGATAACATTGATATTATCTTATTTTTATCATCCCAATCAAATATGTGTATACATCTGTATCCGTTATTTTCAGCACATTTACTTTTATCTCTATGATAGTATTTATCACGTACCTGACCATAATGATTTGTAAGACAGTTATGTGTATATGTAGGATCAATTTCAATCACTATCTTTTCTGATTCTATACATACATCAAAGCAATAATTTCCCAAACGTTTTTCATAAATACAATCAATTCCATGGGATCTTAAATTATCAATGAATTCTAAATTTGTCTTTGATAAAATCTTTCCTTGAGCTTCTGCACATTGTGGTAGCATACATGCATAAGGTACACCATAAGATTTCATGTTAGTTTTTATTACAGTTTGCTGCTGTTTTTGTACAAATTCTTTTTTCTGCAATGCAAATTCAACTCCATGAATTCTCATCATAGATTCTCTATGATGCTTTTGAACTATATCACTTTGCATAGGATGTTCTGTACCATATTTTTTCAAGCTATTTCTTTTTTGTTTTTCTATTGCGCATTCATGTGAACATATTGTCTGGTCAGGGTTATCTGCTAGACTGTATTCAAATGGTTTTCCGCATATTTCACAATTTCTATAATGTGTTTTTTGACATACTGTGTTTATTCCAGATGTAGGTATGAACCAATCTCCGCATAGCACACATTTACGTGGTTTAAAATGTCTTTTTCGTAATTCATGTGAACATTTACTCGAACAGCATTTCGGTGGACGACTGAAATCTTTATCTGTCTTTAATACTGGTTTTCCACATATAGGACAGGGAAGATAATGGTCGTTATCACAATAAATTTTATATGACTTATTAGTTTCAAATGACTTTTTACATATTGGGCATATCTTAGTATATTTCATATTTACCTCCTTATATACTGCAAGTTCAAAGATTAGCATTTTATAATATAATAACGATACATATATTGATTTTCCTTATATCATATGTGATAAAAATTAATTTAGAAAGGAGATTCAAATATGTTTTCACCTTTACACATGGGTGACTTAGCCCTCTGTATACAGTGATGTGTGCAGACTCCGGTGTTTAGCAGCTTGTAAACCCTTAAGAGCTCTACTGCCACAGCGGAACTGGAAACGGTAAACGTGAAGGAACGAAAGTAGAAACAAGTGTAGAGATGATAATATGGTGAAATAAAAGCTTTAGAATAATTTCCAAGCTTATTCTAAGGTCCTAAGTTATCAAAGTAAGGGGAAGTTAAGCCTCGACCTCCTAAGTACAAGAGTATATGGAGAACGTTCAACGACTAGCCTCTTGAGGAGGACTCATTAGAGTTAAAGTAAAGCCTGAAGCTAATGCAGGAAGAAAAATCCGGCTCTCTTTCATAGAGATGCAGATATAGTCTCAACATCCAGATTGAAACCTGGAGAGGTCTACTTATAATAAGTAAGACTGCTTAGGTGTTGCGAACCTAGGTGAAGATATTGTACCAACCACATGCTTGGAATTGATAATTATGTGCCCCTGACAACCAATCCTGCTTTTTCAAGCAGAGGTTCTTTCACATGGTAACATGTGATCGCCACCGTGAGAATTGCCGGAACTAAGCGTTACACGACGTACCGTAAAGCCTTCTACGCTACAAGCAATTTGGATGAAATATGCCTAACCGCTGAATGCGACGAAAGTAGAAAAAAGTTAGAAGGATGAGCTATGCTGCAATACAAATCTATCGACTTGAAATAGCGATAGACGCTAAGGCTCGTAAGAATCGGAAATCGGCAGCCTTCGCCTCGAATAGAGGAGGGTTCAACGACTATGGCCCTAAAATTCCTTAGGGTAGCGCACGGCTCCTACAAGTTAGGATGTGATATAGTCTCCACTATACTCGAAAGAGTATGCAGCATGTAATGATGCGATGTCAATAAACGGGTGTTGACATGAAGATAATGGAATTTCGAAGTCAGGGTGTACAACATGGATGGCTCTACACCTACAGAATTCAGTGATCTATTGACATTATCTACAGATGAAGTAGGTGCAATTCAAGAGGAGCAGGATAGCATCGTTGTTCATTATGCAAATGGTGTTATCAAATTTCCGTCGAAAGTAACGTTCGCCGATACCGAGTGGACACTGAATTGTTATTGTTCTCCTAATGTTCTTGAACAGTTGAGAGAATGGAGAAGACAGGTCTATGATCCAGACACCGAGAGAATGGGACTTCCTTCGGAGTATATGAAGCAAGTATATTTCATAAAATATGATGGACAGGGAAATCCGCGTGATGTTATAAAATGCCCGGGAACATGGATTGGCGCCTTAAATAACGGTGGCATGAATCAGACGGGTGGAGAAGTGGTGAAGGTAAGTGTACCCCTTGTAATTTCTAGAGCAATTTATCTTAGACAGTCTGATATCCAGTAAACTAGAAGGGAGTGTTATGCTCCCTTCTTCCATGTATAGACATTCTGACCACAATCATAAATAGGTAACCATCCATGTTCTAGCATCAACGTTTCGTTATCTGTGCCCTTTCCATAGTTAGCATTAAAAAGTTGGTCATACCCTCTTTGACGAAGTAGATTGTCAGTTATTTTAGATTTATTCTTTGACCATATTTTTGCAACACCGGAATGGTGATGTAACTCAAATCCTAATCTAAGATAGACTTCTCCTGTGAATTTAGCAATATCACAGTAAGATATAATAGATTGAGGATCGTATGTATTTACAAAATGTTTGAACAATCTCTCAGATCCTCCAATTATTTTATATTCTGATTTAGTACATAATCTCAACAATTCCCATTGATATTGTTTGTTATACCTTGGTTTACCAAAAGTCATAATTTGTATTAATTTATTTTCGTGATATAATCCAAAGCATACTAATTGACCTCTACAGGCATTTTGTATATGATACTTTTGTTCAAATTCAGATGCTTGTGTTTCCGATATTTGTTTCACTTCGCAATTTCTTGCATAGACTGTGGTTTTATCTGATATTAAATCTATAATTTTGTCCCAGTTGTCCCAATCAAATATATGTATACATCTGTAACCATTTTTATTTGCAACTTGAGTTTTCTCAAGTTGACTCTTTGCATCTTTACTGTATCCCCAGTGTGTTGGTACAGTAGAATGTGTATATGTAGGATCAATCTCAATGAGGACATTTCTATCAATTAGTTCTATATCAAATGATTTATCTTCTATTACTTTTTCAAATTTATATGGTATGTTATGTTCTAATAATAAATTCCCGAATTGTTTATTTATGGTAGAAATCAATCCAGGTTGAGCGTTTTTGCATTGTTCAGTAAGACATGCATATGGTACACCGAATTTCTCTAAACATACTTTTTTATAACTATCTTTCATTCTATTTAGCGATTGTTCTGTCTGTAAAGGGTGTTCCACTCCATATTTTTCTAAACAAGTTTTCTTACGTTTTGATTGAAAATCTTCCATAAGAAACGGAGTATCTACACCGTATCGTTCTTGAAATATCCTTCGTTCTTTTTCTTTTATCAGTGGGCTCTGTGCAGGATGAGCATATCCGAATTTCTCAATGTTTGTAGCTTCGGATTTCTTTCTGATTTCTTGAGATTGTTGTGCATATTCAACCCCATATCTAGATTTCATAGTTCGTCTGCGTTTTTCAGCTGTGCATTTTTTAGAACAACATAATTGACTATTAGATGGGCGTTGGATTTCAAAATTCTTTCCACATATTTCACACTTTCTATAATGTGTATTTTCACATATTTTTTGTGCATTGGTTTTTGGTACAAAAAGTTTACCACATAATACACATATTTTTTCTTTCATATTTATACCTCCTTATATCCTATTATATAACGATAAAGTTTATGAAGTATACTTGTATATGAAGGTAATGAAATAATGATATGATCTGATGAATTTTTATAATTGTATTAACAAGATTATATCTTGTATTTATACGAGAATCGTTATGATATATGAAAGAAGTTGATCAAGGAGGTCGATACTATGTATAATGAGAAGTATTCAAAGATAACTGAGTCTTTATTTGGTGGAGAGCTATCATATTTCAACAAGTCAATGTTTGATAACTTAATTGAAGATACTAGATTTGATGATTTATCTAGTATTAAGAGGTTTAGAAATTTTATAACTGCATATCGTGTTGAATTGTCAAAACCTTTGCATCCTAATTCTGTTTCCAGTGATGCAGCTAATTACATTGTTGATAAGCTTAATTTTAAGATATACGATTTACTTGGAATAGACTTCACAGATATCTACCATAGGTCGAAGAAAGTATATGATAGAGAACATGGATTTGGAAAAATTCCATATATGTATTCTGATAAATTGTATGAAGCTTTCAGTTATGATATAGGACTATATTCTACCGTTAAACCGTATTACTATATAGTTCATCTTAAATTTGCTATACTTTGGGCTAGTAATATTCTTGCTGTATTCAAAGACATATGCGATGAAACAATAATAGATAATCTAATGTCTTTTGAATTAGATAATCATATCAAAGATTGTTTCATAGGAACTCTTGTAGATGATACCGAAGTTGTAGCAGATGCAAAGATATGCGATGATTGGTTAGATTTGTTACTTACAAGAGATTTCGTCAAAGCGTATGGTTTTATATATGATCGTATTTATCAATTTAGAGAATATCTTGGTAATGATGATGTATTAATATAATCGTTATATAATTTTGAAGAAATTATTATAAAAGATTGTACATTATTGATATAAATATGCAACCTTAAATTATACTAGCTATTCCATATTATAAAAAACAATATTTTGGAGGTATAAAATTATGAAAAGAACATTTACAGTGTATGCATCAACCGGTGGCACAACATTATCTGTCACTTACCAACCTTATAGACCTGGCTATCATGAGACTGTCACAAAGAAATTTGTCGGAAATGATCTTTTAGATGCTTTATGTAACATGGTTGATAGAATGACATTATATTTTGATTCCGATGATATACTTGATAATGATATGAGTCCACAAGATGTAATCAATCGTATTGATGAGGAAAACGGTGATGGTTGTGATATGATTTATGAATTAAAGGATCTATCTACTGGTAAAACTTACATTAGTGAACCTCAGCGAGGTGGACATAACGTTGAATGGTAATTTTAGATTTTAACATAATTTATATTAGGAGGTTATATGTATAGATACATTAAATCAGATTCTGAAATTTCATATTTTGCTTTACAAGCTTATGAAAATGGAAATCTTCTAGGATATGTTACAGAATTACGTTTAGGTCCTCCATATACTATGAATATTAGTAATGGACTTTATCATGCAGTGACATACCCTACAGTTAGAAGAGCAAATAATGCAATTACTAAATTTTACTCTTTAATTGATAAAATGTATATTTATATCAATGCTAATATCGTGTATCAAGGTAAAAATCCTTATGATACAAGTAAAAATACCTTAGATATAGATAATTTTGAATTAAAAGTTGTAGATATAAGTTCTGATATGAATACACTTCAAAATGCAGATAGTTATGGAATTGGACTGTATTTAGATGGTGAATTTGAAGGATATATAAGTGCTTTGCTTACAGGTCGCGTAAGATCAATTTCTTTAAATAGCCAGAGGCCTGGTAGAAAATTTGTTTATGATACTTTTAAGGTTGCTGTAAGAGATATTGATAACAAATTTAATCATTTTGATCAAGTTATTACACCTCAAGGAACTTTATATTACGACTATGATTCAGGGCAACTACAAGATGACTCAGGTAATTCATACACATGGGAGTTTGAACCGATTGTCTTATAACAAAATTACTTCAATTAAACTCATAGATTGTTGTATCTATGAGTTTTTTTTGAATAAATATTAAGAAATCATTAACAGATTTCAAAATACTTGACTTCTTTTGAAATTCATATTATAATATAATTAGAAAATAAGAGATGGAGAAAGGAATTGAAGGAGGTCAAGTAATATGAAGTGGGAAGGTTATGTGATCAGAAAAATCTATACAACTAGAGGTGAGAGTTATATCCTCATCAAGGGAGGATATGTAAAGGATGATTCTAACCATACATTTATCTTTCCAGATGAATGTTATATTTCCGAGAGATTTGCCAAAATGGTTATATCTAAGTATAAAAAGTCTACTCTTATTGATCATGCTACACTTAATGTGGATCCTTTAGAACGTGATGTCATTTATGAAATCGTTAAAGTAATTGATGGACATATAATCTAGTTAGGAGGCAGGTATTAGTCAAAATCTATACAACAAATTCAAACGAAAATTGTATAGATATATAATTTAAGAGGAGTTGATTGTTATGGAAGTATTATGCATAGGATCACCGTTCATTAAAGATAAACTTTATCCTGAATCTGCTATTTTGAAACTTGGAAAGTTTTATTATTTAGATAGTTCAACTATCAGCAGTAATGATTATGGTGATTGGTTTGCAACAATTTTCTACGATGAATGTTTAACTAAAGTAGTAGGTAGATTTCCTATTAAATATTTCGTATGTGTTAAGTAAAATACATAAGAGGAGGTGTTATACTATGTCATATATGAGTTTAAGACATTTCTTCGAAAGGTATCGTAATGGTGATAGGTGATGAGGTATAGTTTATATTTCTGTCATTGTAGGACTACACAATGGGAATTGATACATGAGGATAATGACTTATTTCCTATAGGAAAGTCATTACAACATGGAATATTCATATATGATAGTCATCAAGCATTATTTGATGCAGTTGATTTGATATACACATATGGTACATTTAAACACAGGACATTGAGAAAAGCTACTAATCGTGTTGTTAGAGTACCTTTGAGAATATTCCGTACAAATTTTCAGGAATGCAATTCTACTTGGAGCTTAGATTTAGAATCTATTAAGGAGGAGTCAATATGATTAAAGAGTTTTCGATAGTTTGTACTGAAAAAATAGATATAAGACATACTTTGAAATATCTTGTAGATGCATATGGATGTTATATTCCAGGTTATTACATCACTGAATATAAAGGGTATTCTGATATACCTGATTGCCGAGCATTAGTATTCACTTCAGATACTACTACTCAGTATAATTTTGGATTAGTACCTTCTAATGATATTGTAATGACTGAAGTAGCTGACCAATGGTTGAAATCATTGGACTGGTCAAAGAAGTGGAAATCTTGTGAAATATTCAGCGGTGATGAAACTAATTTAGGTTCTGTTCACGGGAATCAGTGTATCGGACTTAGAATACTAGAATGGGAGGATATACAATGAGTTATTATGATGAATTACATGTTGGAGGAAATATACCACAGACGATGTTGAATTTACTCAATTACGTTGGAGGTGTAGAATTATTCTTGCATTATGATGATCGACTTTTTGAACCTGGTGAAATTATTGAAGGGAATCATTATGATTTATGTGATGAAGTAAAACATCATTATAGTTATGTACCTGTTAAGAACTTAGAGAATATGGTGTATATGACAACAAAATTACATACTGAATGGATCTACAAACACTTATATCTAGTTATTCCAACTGGAGATAGGAATGCATACTTATCTCATTATACTCCGTGGTTAGCAGAATTAGATCAGGATAGATCTGTCATTTCGTATAAACAGACTGAAGGTAATACTGAAGGATTATACGATGAAACTATAAAGAAAAATTTTATCTATTTTATGTCTCAAGCATATATGGGTGATGATATCTTTATCAATAGATTAGATAAAGAATTTGGCTGGGAACGAGATGGTGAGGTCGAGATTGTAGCATCTAATGCTCAAATTGTGTGTAGGATAAAATAATGAAAATAGCTCATCTAAATCACACAGATGAGCTATTTTTATGTAAGAATCGTTATAACATATGTAGGAGGTGATAGATATGAAAGAAATTACAACAAAACAATTAGTTGATCATTGTAATTTGATGGATGGTAACTGTGATAATTGTAGTATGCATATGGTGGATTTCTGTAGAGAATTTGTTCATACATATGATACTGTACCGTTTTTATGTGACATGTTGTATTCTGACACAGTGAAAGTGAGGATTAAAGATGAGTGAAAAACATTATATTGTAGAAGAAAGTAATAAAGATAGAAGTCATATACAGTACTATTTACAGGGGCATAGTATATTGACTTGTAATGCAAAATCTGTTTCAAAATATTATACATATACAAAAATGCGAGGTGCAAATATGCTTGCTTCTAAACTCGCTAAGAATGATACAAAGGGATATAAGTATCAAGTAGTTGCTTGTGAAGATATAGGCATTGAAGTGAAGTGAGGTGATAGTATTGAATCAATCACTGAAGTACAAACGAGGTACAGTGTGGTGGTTTCATGATATTGATAAAGATGCAATTACATCTGAAGACCACGTTCAAAGAGGTAATCGTCCTGTACTTATTGTTAGTAATGATGAAGGAAACTCTACAAATCCTACTTTGGTTTGTTTATGTATATCTACAAAAGTAGATAAAAAGAAAACAATAAATGTGAATATCAAAAATGAAAAAGGCGAAGATAATACTGTATTGTGTAATCAATTTAAAACAGTAAATAAATCTCAATTAACTAAATATCTGTATACTATCTCAGATAAAGATATGAAAAGAGTTGAAGAAGGTATCATTGCATCTCTACAGCTCAGTTATCTTCTTGATGCATTACTTTGTACATATTCTATGGATCAATTGAATTCTATTATTGAAGGAATTATCGTTAAGAAAGTAGAACAAATAAAATCGGAAAGTAATAAAAATATCATGAGTGCATCAGAAGTATATTCTAAAATTGATGGACTAATTTCTACTTTGACTTCTGTTCCACCCTCAAATGAAAGTTCAGAATCTACTGAAACAAATATTTCTAAATTACCTCATAGAGTTTGGACAGTACCAATTATGAAGAATTATTTACAAGATGTTGATAAGTTGTCAAAAGCAGAGATGGTTAGGAAATATTCATTGAAAAAACTTTCTGATGTATCCAAATATAAAACTTATTGTAAGAAACGGTTGAATGTAAAATGAAAGTACGTGGTTATATAATTAGGAAAATTTATCCTTTATGTAAACTGAGTTGTTTATGTTTACGACAAGGGAATGTTATTTCAATGTATTCTGACTTATCTAAATTAAAGAAATCGGATTACTTTGAATCTTGTAGTAGTGCTAAGATGCACATAGAACATCTTAAGAAGTATAGTAATTGTCATTACGTAGTTTATGCAGTTACAAATGATTACAGATTAATAGTAGAGAGGTGACATAATATGTGTGAACGTATGCCAGAAGAATTAGAAAATTATTTAAATGCTATTCAAAAATTTGCATTAAATAGAACTAACATGACTGAAGAGGATGCTTGGAGTTTTGCATTCAGATGCTGGCAGTTAAACTTTCATTTCCTTCCAAATAGTGGAGATAAATGTAAAGTAGTGATGTCTAGACAAGATGAAAGCAGATATTTATATGATAATACTTGCAAATTGCTGAATAAATTATCAAAAGATTTATTAGGACCTGCATATGATGAAATAAATCAATATTCTAAATCTATCATTGATGATATTGCAGCTGAAGATTTTAAATATTAAGAAATCATTAACAGATTTCAAATTACTTGACTTCTTTTGAAATTCGTTATATAATATAATCAGAAAATAAGATAAGACATCGAAAATCCAAGAGGAGGTTCTTATGAAGTATTCAATCTATGAAGGTAACTGGGATACATTCAACAAAAAGGTAGAACGTATCCGTAAGAAATGTGAGAAATACAGTTGCGATTTTTCTTATGAAGTACTTGGAGAACATTTCGAACATCTTTCTGATGATTACGGTGATTTCATAGGAAAATTCTATGATATCGAGATTCACGGTACAGCTAAGATATCCAATGGATGGGAGTTAATTGGAAGAATCGATCATAATCCTAATGGAAACATCATAAAAGTCATGAATATTTACAATCAAGTAAACATTCCTGCTAAATTCTATACTAGCATTGCAGTATGTGAGCATTGCAATACTCGAAGAAACAGAAAAACTACATGTTTGGTACATAATAAAGAGACTGATGAATGGAAACAGGTAGGAACTACATGCTTGAAAGATTATACAGGATTAGATTCTGAAATCGTTGCAATGTTTTCTTCTTTCATCGACAATGCAGAGAATTCTAAATACACAGGTAAGAGACATGAAGTATATTATCCTCTTAAGGAGGTGCTTGTATTATCTTCTAAATGTATTGAGGGTAGAGGCTACCATAAATGGGATCCTTATGGAGAAATGTCAACTAAAGAAGAAGTCTACAGAGAATTGATTCATACAACAATTGTAAATATTCCTGAAGATTCTAAATACCATAAAGAAGCTAATGAAGCTTTAGAATGGATTACTAACACAACAGAAGATAACAATTATTTTAATAATCTTAGGAGTATTGCAAACAGGGAATATGTTAAAGATGTCAATTTAGGTATTGCAGTATCTCTTATTCAGGCATACCATAATCACTTAGAAAGAGAAGCTAAGAAATCACAGGATATTGATGAATCCAATTCTAAATTCATAGGTAAAACTGGAGATAAGCTGACAATTGATGTTAAAGTTGCAGCATGTGTTACAGGTTGGGACGGATTGTATGGTTATACTTGGTTATATAAATTCTTAGATGAAGACGGAAATGTATATATCTGGTATTCCTCTAAAGGATTGGATTTATCTGAGATTATGGTAACTAAATTATCTGGTACTGTCAAGAATCATACAACATTTAAAGGAATCAATCAGACAGTATTAACTAGATGTAGAGTCTTAGAACAAGTTGATAGAAAGGAGGTGTAATCTATGATATTTTCTATTATTTTGTTCATAGCATTTATTATCTTTTGTTTTGTGAATATAATCGCTGTGGTGAAAGGATTACTTACATATCGTAAACATGTTTCTACTTCATCTATTGTTAGACATCTAAAATATATTGAATGTTTGCTTTGGGTTATTATACTTATGATTGGAATATACATATTCGTGTAAAACAGTGTGAAAACCTTGTATATATGTAGAATGAGAAAATCTACAAAAACCGTTTGGAGGATTATAAAATGGCAATATCAGAGAAACTCGAATTATTAGGAAAAAGTTACTATAAAGGTGAAATTCCAGAAGTTCTGACATTAGAGTCTATACCTACATTGTCAGAACTTGAGTATGTATCATCAGAAGACTTCGATCAGACTATGTTAGACAGCATACTGCCAAAAGCTGTTAAAGAGAAGGTCGATTTTGGTAAGTTATTGGAAGTTGATTATTCTTGGTTATTAAGATGCTTAAGAATACTCAATTATGGTCCCTGGTATACTACAAATACAATATGGTGTGAACATTGTGGAAGACAGTATGGGGATTTCCGTGCTAACTTAAACACAATTGATTGTATTCCACTTCCAGAAGGATTCGATAACCAGCTTAAAGTATCTAGAGATGAGTTCTTAGATTTTAATGGAGATATTGAATTTAAGATGCTTACAATTCGAGAAACTCTTGCTGCATATAAAGATACTGCATTTCAGAGACCAGATGGTACTGTAGATAGACAGTTAGCAAGAAGATGCTACATGATTACTGGAATCAAAGGACAAATCAATATGTCTCCTATCGAAGTAAGATTAAAACTTGAAAATGAAATGTCATCAGCAGATTATTTCATTCTAAAAGAGAAGATGAAAGATCTTACTAACTATGGTCTTAGATTTGGAGGTACAACTGTCTGCCCAAGATGCGGTAATACAAATGCTACATTCTTTGCCGCAATAGATGATAGATTTTTTCGCCCAACCTTGGGCGATCTACGAGCCTGGAAAGTTGATAAATCTCAACGGAGAGATGAAAACCGAGCTGGACGTAAGACAGAAGATGTACGAAAACATCATTGATGAAACAGTATTCATATCAAGAGCAAGTGAGGGAGCTTTAAGTACTGAATGGATCTTACAGCAACCAATATTCATAAGAAAGAAATACGTTGAATCATTTACTAAAGAACTTGAAGAACGTAAAAAAGCTCTTAAGAAAGGTTCTCATAAGAAATGAGTCTAAAGGATGAGAGATATCAAATAATTTCTCATCCTTTTATTTTAGTATAGGGAGGTGAAAATAGATGCCAATTGATCCATTTAACATGAATCAAGATACTGATAGTAATTCAACTAATCAAAACAATAATACATCTAGTAATTCTCCTGAGCTAGAATATCTCAAAAGAATGAATGCTACTTTAGATAAGCTTCTAGAGGCTGCAACTCGTATGTCTCAACAAGATGCTAAAGATAGATTCAATAGTCGTGAAGAAGTAAGACGAAACTCAAGACAGTCTTCAAATACTTATAAGAATAGTGCAAGGAGAACAAGTAGAAATGCTTGGGACTCTTTTACTGATGCATTTGAAGATGAATTAATCAAAGGTCTTCTAGGATCAGACTTCAGAGATAAAATAAAAGAAGGATTAGATGACTTTGCAGATTCCTTAGGAGTAAGCTTAGAAGATGTTCCTGATGTATTAGGTCGTGAATTAAGTAAGCAAGCTTTATCTGCTGTCCAGAATTCTAAGCTTGGAGAGAATCTTACAAATAGATTCAATGCTTGGAAAGATAAGAGCATCAAAGACATACAGCAAGCATATACTACTGGACAGAATAACTATTGGAAGAATCGTGCAGGTAGAGAAGAAGCTGAAGCAAGAGCACAAGCACAACGAGCTGCTCGTATGAAATCAGGAACTTCTAAAGATGCAGATGATACTGAAGATTTGATAAAAGAAGCTAAAGAATCTATCAAACGTGCAGCTTCTGATAGCTTAAAGAATACATCACAGCAAGAATCTAAATCAGGTGCTAGTGATGACATTAAGAATACATTAGTAGATTCTGCTACAGATGCATTTAAAGATTCTGGTGCGAAAGCTGCAGGAACTGCAGCAGGAGGTGCTTTATCTGGATTAGCATCTGCTGCTAAAGCTGGAGCAAAAGCATTAGGACCTGCTGCTGCAGGATTAATAGCAGTAGAATTAGCATCTGATGCTGCTTCTAGTATACTTACGAATACATTTGCACCTGCACTTAAGAATACTGCTGAATTTGCAAAAACATTAGGCACTACATTTGATAGAGCTAATGATGAATCAGAGAGAAATCTTAGATTAGCAAATGAGAGATTCCAAAAAGATGTAGAAGCAATGATAACTGAGCCTTTTGAAATCCTAAAAGATGCAGCTCAGGAAGTGTATAATGCGTGGGATCAAAATATTCGACTCATAAATGGTACTCAAGGATATACTAAAGATGACTTACAATCCTTACTCGGATCTTATTCAGAGAGATTGAGAAGTGAAGGATTATCTTCTGTAGTATCTTCTGTAGATATAACTGATTCCTTAGCAAAGGTATTAGAATCCGGATTATCTGGACAAGCAGCAGAAGAGTTTGCATATCAAGCTACTGTGTTAAATGCAGCAATACCAAGTCAAGATTTCTTCGGATATGCTGATACATATGCATCAATAGCTGCTAATGCTATACAAGCTGGAATGTCTCAAGCAGATGCATTACAATATGCTAACTCACAATTACAGCTATTTGCAAGTAATGTGCTGTATGCAAGTAGGCAAATATCTGGTGGATTTACAACCGGTTTACAAAATGCAGAACAGTTATTTGAACAATCTGCTCAAATAGCTCAAGCAGCAGGTACAAATAATGCAGCTCAAATCAGTTCCGTACTTACTACAGTAGCGGGTGTAGTAGGAAGTATAGCTCCTGACTTAGTTACATCTCTTACAGATATCATATATCAAGCAGCTACAGGTGGTAATTCCTCTAATCTAGTTGCATTAAGGTCTTTAGCTGGTATCAATGCATCTAATACTGAATTCTTACAAGCTTTAGCTCAGAATCCTCAAGAAGTATTTTCTGATCTGTTCAATAGCTTAGGAAATATGCAGAAGATGTCTGAAGATAACTATATGGAAGTTGCAGAAGGACTTTCACAACTCTTTGGAATGTCAATGGATACATTTGCTCGTATCGACTTCAATGCATTATCCGATGCTATATCAGAATCAAGTGCAAGTTCTGCATCATTGGAAGAGAACCTTAAGCTTCTTGCATCTGGAGAGACTACTACTTCTGCTGAGCAACAAAGAATGCAACAGATCAATGAGTATCTTATTGATGAAGGTCTTGCATATGTAATGGATAATGAAGTAGCGAGATCTATTCAGCAACATATGTGGGATGAGCAATTAGCACGAGAGCTAATGGATGCTCAATATGCAGTAGAACTCAAAGGAGACGCACTTAAGTTTCTTGAAGGTATTCGTCATACAGTAGATAACTTAATGACCATACTTAATCCATTTAAGCTTGTAGGTAGATTGGTAGATGTAGTCAAAACTGCTGATGATGCTAAAGAGCTTACTGCTGATATAGGAGCATTACTGGAAGCTGGTAAAGTTGGCACCGGTAGATCAATTGATTACTACAATCTTACAACTCGTAATCAAGATTTAAATCTAACTGATGATATCATATCAATGTTTGGTGGTACATCAGCATATAATTCTGTAGATAGCTTTTTAGATTCGTTTTCTAGTGCAATGGATTCTATGAATGGTGTTATAGGATCTATCAGTACTCCTGAATTCTGGAGAGCATTTAATAACACTGGAATGAGTCAAGCTATCAAAGATACATTGAATACTAATTATCAGAATACTCCGACTTCTGTATACAGTTGGGGAGGTAGCGTAGGAAAATCACTTTCTAATTATCTAGCAGCTACATCTGCTCAATCTCCTTCTTATGGAAGTACAGTAAATAATCTTGCACAGAGTTCATCTGATGCAGCTAAAGCAGCTACACAGGCAAAACTTGACCAGATGCTTGATGAAGAGTATATGAATAAATTCATTGAAAACGGTCAAACATATTCTGATTGGGCTGCTACTGCAAAGAACTTCGGCATCGCAGATCTATCCAAAGCATTAAAAGATGTAGGATATTCCGAAGAATCTGTCAAAGCAAGATTCCAATCAGGTGAAGCTAATCTAGCTGCAGCTAAACAAGCTGAAAGATATGCAAGAGAAGAATTATTCTGGGATAACACTGAAGCATATCTAACAGAACTAAATGAACATGCTTTAGAAATGATTGATCTACAAACATATGCTAATGAAGTATTAGATGAGTTATATGCAAAACATTGTGAGTTTTATGATGCTTGGGTAGATTATTTCGTAAAACATACTGCTTATAGTGCAGCATATGATCATACAGAAGTATCTAAAGTTCAGAATGAGGAGAAAGGTAAATCTCAAGATGCTATATATGCATTAGCAGAAGCATTAACTAAGAATAGCGTAGACCTACTTGATCCTACCATACAAACTAATGCTTTACTATCTCAAATACTGATAGTAGTAAATGCAATCATGCAACAGAATAACGAAACAAGCACAGGAACATCACTACCTGATACTTTATCAGCTTTAGCGATGGGAATTATCAATAAGTAGAATCGTTATACAATAAAAAGAGGTGAAGGATATGGTTCGTAAATATCGGATATTTTCAAGTTCTAGCATTAAAAATGTCATTGATATAACGATTCATTTTGATTATGAAAATTCAGATATAGCTGCAGGAATGTTTATTAACTATCCTAGTATACGAAAGAAATATAAGATCAGTCAAGCTCAATTAGATGAATTAGATGAATTCATAGGAAATGTATTGAGCATGCTATATAATTTCGGATTCAAGATAATTGATAAAGGGCAATCTGGTAAAGGGTATTCTTATTATATTGATTTCTACCCTGTAGATTCCGAAGGTAATACTTTAGAATTATGGCAGATACGATTTCGTATATCAGATCATCGTCAAAATACTGGAAAAGATAAACGTATAGATAGAATCGATGATATGACGGTAAGGTCTACTAAATCTCATGTATTGATAAAATCTTTTGAAATTGGACAAGGTCGAAAATTTACTACATTATCCAGTGCAATGTTAGAGATGAAACGTATATGTGAATCATTGAGAGATGGAGAATATTTCTAAAGAAGCATTTATTTAGCAGAAAATTATGTAGATGTAGAATCTATGACACCTCTTGCGTGGGCTAAACCTTCCCCTGAATCTCCTAAATCGGTTAAAAGTATAGGAGATGTATTAATTGTCAAAGATACATCTAATTCTAAACTACTAGTTATTGCCTTTGATAGAGATAGACCTTATTTATTATCTAAGAATGGGTTAGAATCGATGATAGAAAACGAATTGAGAGGTGACAACATTTGAATTTTTCCGTTTTTAATGTAAGTACAACAAATATATGGCCTCTTGCTAATGATACAAAGAATGGCCAATTGATGACTGAATGGAATTTAAGATCTCGTGAGAGTGTAGGAACTAGTGAACAAGTTCAATACTTCATAGGTCCGTCTTACGTACATTCAGAATCAGATTTTGAAGTATCTGCACTTACGGATGCTACAGGTGCTGTAGTAGCATCTTCTACATTGCAGATATCTTCTGGTAGAGGTTTAGTTAATGGATTTTTTATTGAATCATTAGTACCTGTTACACTTGATATACTTGAGATGAATACTCAAGCTCAGCTTCAAGGACTTCCCCCTCTTAAAGGAAGATTAGTTGTAGGTCTTAGAGCGATGTTCAGTACTGAGTCTACAATGGCTGGATCTCTATTATCTTACAACGGAGATGAAATATATGAAGGAATACAGTTAGTTATACTTCCTCAGGACGAATTTAAACTTCCTGAAGATGTACCGACAAGTGAAGATCAAGTTACTGCACACCTTAAACTCGCAGAATTCAGCTTCATTAATGGATCTGTTAGTGGAGTAGTCAATAACTATCCTGGAAAAGTACAACATATTGCTGCAGAACGTATAGGCAATATGGACCATCTTATGTCAGATCTATATGTAACAAAGAATGGACTTGATCCTCGTAAATTGTATACATTTGCAGGAAAAGGCACAGATGAAACAACTAGATTAGATACTTGGTGTGATTCAACAGGATCACTTATGGTATGGGATGCTAATCCTCAGATGGTAGATGGTGTCTCATCTAATCTTAGAGAAGCTCAATTCAGTACAAACACCTTAGGTGAAGTGATTTTTTCAGTACCACATCAGAATGTAGATGGTATGACAAATACTGCTGGAGAATATCAGCATTATGCAGACAAAACATATAGACTTCCTCTTGCTAATTATGCTCAAGGTACTCCGGGTACAGTCAATAGAGATTACACTAACCATCTTAAAGCTATCCAAAACGAAATAAATAACATATATCAGATGGCTGATGGAAAGCAAGTTGGATATTTTGATATATTGAATATAAGAGATGACCTGCCTACATTGAATAATAACTGGGAAGTAGGAGATTACATTCTAGTTAGACAGGATAATACGTTAGGAGAAACATATGAAGGAATACAGTCTCCTGCAACTATGTATGTAGTACTCCCAGGAATAATCACTGGATTTACATTTCACTCTCAAGTAGATAATAGTAATACTGTTCCAGAAGATTTGACAGGAATTTGTATTGCATATGATACTTGGGACAATACAGAAGGAAATCTTACTATCAATACTACAGATTCCGAAGTATACAGTCAATACTTTGATTTATCGCCTCAGTATAGAGGTAAAATAAATGAAGATTACTTTATGATAACTGTGATAACTGGAGAAGATACATTTAGTAAATATTATTTTACAGTATCTAATGCAGGAGATAGAAGCTATTCTGACCCAATTCAGCTTACATCTTCTATTCCCCTTGCTCAAGAACAAGTAATCGGAGGGTTCTACAATGTTCCAGAAACTCAGTTAGATCAGGGATACGTATTTAGAGATGAAACTGGACATTTGATTCTTTTAGATTATGCTCTTTTAAGAAACGGAGTACTTGCATACCAGTTAGGAGAAGATTTTGAAACTACATCCGGTATCACAGCATCTGAAATACAAGTTAATTTAGACGAGTATGTCAATAGTAGAGTAGCATTTCCTAATGCATCTCAGATGGAGAATGCTGATAATCCGAATGTAATCAATATAACACTTGATTTAAGTCAAGAATCTGCTGAGGATAATCCTCAAATAGATATCTACAACATTGATAGCAGATTTAATACTTCTATCTACATTCACATCAATGGATCTGCTGATGCTAATACTGTCATTAATATTAGTGATTGTCAGAAAGTAAGAATAGATAGCAACATCGGAGGAACACCTACTATTAATTTATATCGTAGTTGTCTATACTATGATTCTAATGTTATTGATAGTTTAAATACTATTAGAGATATGAGTCTATGGTATGAACAATCTAGTGAAGATGATCCTAATCTGCTAGTAGATAACATGACAGTCACTGAAGTAGATGCACCTATTATTCCTGATGATTTAGATTACTGGAATGTATCTGCTCCTAACGATAATCATTACATGTATGCTTTACAGAGTATTACATTTGGTCCGGATGGAACAATCATAGGTGCTGGAATGTATGTTAAGAATGAAAGTACATCAAATGTTACAGAGGGAAAATCAATCATAACATCTACATTTACACTTCCTCAAGGATCTGGATTGAATTATCCTAAGTCGAGATTAACGAAACAGATTAAGATAACAGGATCATTCGTAAATGCATATGCTACTACAAGTCCTGCAGGATACATGGTTATGAATACAAGCTTTTCTGCCCTAACGGATGCAACAAGTGCATATGATTCAAATGATTATACCGAAGGAGTTATATCGTTCTTAACTGATGCAGAATTAGTTCAGTCAGTAACTGGACTTCCGTATGGAACACAATTAGATTGCTGGCAGACTGGAAGTTTCCATTGTTTCCAAGGAGTAGTGGTAGGATGAATTCATTACATGATACAATAAAAATAGATTTGATACGTCAAGGATACCTTCCTAACTATCCCTATCATATGATATCTGATGTAGAGATGTGTAAAGCATTCTTAGATGTAGATAATCATATAGGTGCATTTTATGATTACTATCCACTGTTAGATGAACAGTATGAACCAGAATATACTCAAATCGTTACTGCAATAAATAATCAATTAATGCAGTGTCAAAATATGTTCAATGATGAAGTTATCTTTGATGATTGGGTATATAGCTATATGTTGAATTCAGTCATATCTGTCAAGTCTGATGGATATGATATTCAGTATTTAGCAGATATGCTGAATGTGGCAGTAGATTTTGGAGTATTTTCTAAGAATCTATATGGACCTATTTTAGAGATATCTAAAGAATGGATGGATAAGCTTCCAAATCCATCTCAACGTCCTCCTACTATATTTGGAGAACCTCATGTAATTAAATATTTAAGATTACTAGATGTACAAGTAGGTGAGGTGATGCCTAGTGGCTATTAAATATTTGCAGATAAGCAGAGATACAACATTGTCTGATATCAATGATATCGTAGGACCTCGTAATACTCAGTACATATTGGCTGCTAATAATTTAAGTTGGCAGCCTTATGTAGGAAGAGAATTCTATTCTATGCAAGATGATGCAATAGCAAATACACCTGACGTAAGTTGGCAAAGAAAATCTGCATTGTTGAATAGTCTATCAGGATCTACAGATGTATTTGAAATGGCATCGTTACTAAGTGAATCTGGATGGAAAGTATTATCTACACTCGATACACTTCCAGGCACACTTAAGATTCCTGAGACAGTAGATATACCTTTGTCAGAAAACATTGTAGGAGATGAAAATCCTGTAGGGAGGTTGATATATTCACGTGCAATGTCAGATTTAGCTGCACCTCCTCATACAATAGATCCTGGTATCTTCAATGAGTATTCTACTATTAAAGCATCTCAGATAATTGATAGTAGTACTAATACAACCCAGAATACTTTTCAGTATTTCAATATACCTTGGGGAGATATCACTTTATACTCATCTTTGACAGGAGAATCTATAGATGTTCCTGCATATCCAGAAGAGTTAAGTGATAGTAGAAAAGCTAATTATAACACGATGCCTGATATGATATATCAATATGAGCCATGGTATGTATACAATAGTTCAGGTCCAAGGTCTCCAATAGTTACATTTAACCTTCACAGAGATATGTGGTCTGGAGATCATACTGATGGAAAAGCAAATGATTTGATCAGATTCTGTCAAGCAAATTGCTATCCAGAATTTAATGGATCTGCTGTCAATGTATCTCAAGTTACACTTTATATTGTAGGACAAACATATATATCTGGTATATTGACAGATGTAACCGTCAAATGGGATGGACCTATATTATCAGATGGATGGTATGCTCATTTCGAGTTAGAATTATCATTTACGGAGATAAGTCCACAGGCACTAACTTATACAAGTGTAAGGAATATGCCCCTTATAGGATGATTTATATTTATACAGAAATTTTTATATTTATACAGAATTGGTAGATCTTGGCCTATGTCAAGACACCAATTCTGTTATAATTATACAGAATGAGGTGATAACATGATTGTAAATGCTCAATATTATAACACTTTAACTCCCTATGCAAAGATTCCCTATGAGGGAATAGCATATGGTCATTGTGTTGATTATAATCATATAAGTAGATATCAATCACTTAGACAGGTAACTCATACATATGAAGAAGATAGATTCATTGCTTTAGAAACAGTGAATCCGTTTGAAACTAATTGCGATATCATTTTTCATGAAGTCACTACAGTAGAAGAAAATAGATTGGATCTAATTGCATACAAAGAATTAGGATCTGCTCAATATGCTTGGGTCATTGCTTATTTCAATAAGATAGAAGATGGATTTACTTGTAGAGCTGGTACACGATTAGAGATACCTACTAATATATCTTCCTTATTTAATTCTGGAGAAATATTAGCTTCAGTAAATGTATTGAATCTTAATCTTGGAACGGAGTAAAGCTTATGTATAGAATGAAACGACGTGAAGTAGTAGATGATAGATCTCAAGAATATACTTCTTATATCATTACTCATGTTTCTAATGTAATTCGATCATGGGAAGATATATTGAGACCTGCAATTATGGAACATCTAGATGAATTATCAGATGTCATTGATACAAAAGGAATATCTAGAGTAGATAGTATCATTAAATCTCATGATTCTAGTAAATGGCAAAGTGATGAATGGTTTGCTTATCTAGACCATTGGTACCCAGAAAAAGGACAACCTGATAACGACGATGCATATGATTTAGCTTGGTTACATCATCAACAGAATAATGGTCATCATTGGCAACACTGGATACTGATAAGAGACTCTGGAAATACATATCCTTTAGATATGCCGATTGAATACATATGTGAAATGATTTGTGATTGGCATTCCTTTTCAGCTAAAGCAGATAATAATACTGCAAAAGAATGGTATGAAATGCATGGAGATGATATGATTCTTTCACGTAACACTCGTATGAAATTAGAACAGTTGTTAGAGTTTGCCGATACACCGTTGACACAGTTAGATTAGAGGAAGTGATGACAATATGCTAAGAAATCCATTTTGTAACTTCATATTAGCAGGAGTCAATCTCAATACCTTTGGTCACATGATTCCATCACCGTTCTCTACACTTTCTATTGAAAATAGTGAGATAACTTCTATGACATCATGGACACTTAGATGTATTATAGGCGGAGACGATAAAAGAAAAATAAATATATCTGCATTTGAAGCTTTGCTTTATAGTGCAGCTCAATCTGCAAATGGATATAGTAACTCCTCAGGTATACCTGTATCATTTGCATTTGGGTGGTTAGATTCCAGAGGTAACATTGGTGAGTATACATCTTACCAAGGGTTCACTCTAAACTTCAAAGTATCTACATCTGGACTGTATATGATATATGATATATCAGGATATGCTTCTCTAGCTATTCAAAGTAGTGTTCCAGTATTGAATATTCCGGAATTATCTGGAATTGTTCAACCATCTGCAGTATTAGAAGCACTAGCAATAGGAATTAAAGCAACTGACTACTATGAGTTAGATGTAGACCATAATGATGCACCTACACTTGTAGAACATAATGCATTTTCTACATCATTTAATTCTTATGTAAGAGGAAGCTACAATGGTCAAGATGATTACGATTCATTTCCTGGATTGCTAAAACTATCTAAATCTTATAATAGCAGTAGAGAAGCTGCAGGATTGATACCTCAAGTATCTTCATTATCTCAAGTATTAAATAATGCTACTGTAACTCCTGTAGAAAATTTCTTAAAGAAAAGTATAACTGATGAAAGTGTACAATGCTCATCTTTCTCCTACTGGGTAGATGAACCTACAATGACTCAGCCAGGAGTTATACACTATAAGAGTAATGCAGCATTAGCTGGTATGCAACTAAGAGATACACTTGAATATGGTACTGCTAATTCAAATATACTTTCATTATCTGGAAGTTATAGTGGTGTAGCATATAATATAAGTGATATGAATTTCCAATATCTGGGATTTTCTGTAGATGGAAGTGGTAATACTGTTGTAAATGGTGCAGAAGTAGTTAATTCTTGGAGTGCTACTTTGGCAGATACTTTTCAAGCTGCTAATATCATCAACGATGTCAATGCTCTTGCTACTCAGTTTTCTGGAGATTTTGTAGTTGTAATTCCTGGAAGTGTTAAAACGTATGCTTTAGCACAGCCAGTATCGTTATTAGTTATGTCTGGAAATACCGTATCTCCTATCACTGGTATCTATAATATCATGTCGGTAGGTCATACTATCTCAGATACTTTTGTCACAACTTTGAAGATACAAAGATTAGTGATGAGTTCAGCTAATCAAGTTGCTACATCTCAGAATATATATGTATCAGGAGCAGGATATTATCCATCTAATTCATTTGTAACTACATCAAATGTTATAAGTCCATATAGAGTAGATTTTGGAACCATGTATCCTACATTCCAAGATATAGGTCAACTGATTTAGAGGTGAGATTAATGATACTTAAGAGAAGTTACGAATCTATACCTAGCTGCAGTATTACACAAAAGGATAGTAATATATTAAAGTATTTCGTTGATAATCAAGAAGATCCTAGATACAAAGAATATGGAGGATTTCATATCGGAATAGATATAGAATGTAAGGAAGTATATGCTCTTTGTTCATGTGTAGTTACATACATAGGGAACAATACTGACGAAAGAAATGTAGTAATCGTTCAATATGATTCTCATACATCTTTTCGATTCTGTAATCTTCTAGATGTTCGAGTAAGTGTAGGTCCTATCGAAGTAGGTACACTCATTGGCATTGCAAATACATTTGTACATTTTGAATTGCTAACAAGGGAAGAATCTCGTTGGGTAGTTAGAGTAGGAGGTCAGACACATTACAAACATGACCCTTATGAATATGCAGTAGGAAATGTATCATTTGAAAACTGGGCTCAACAGTTAGTAGAATATGATTTAGATCCAATGTTAGAACGACGATTTGAAGAAGAAATATAAGAGGTGATTAGATGGCAAATAGAGTAGTAGTTAAGTCAGGAACATTTACACTTGGAATAGATACAGACGGAGCATCATCTAGCTACGGTTCATCTAGTCATCAAGGATCTACTTCATTTCAATCTAAATATGGAATAGCTATTCCTGCAGATAAAGTTCCATTTATTGTAGTACCTCTTAATTCTACTACACAGGGACATGATACAACTGATATGTTAGGATTTCCAGCAGTAGTCATTGATAACAATAAAGATACTCATTCATATGCTGTAGTAGGGGATGCTGGACCTGCTAAGAATGGATGGGGAGAAGTATCTCTTAAATGCGCTTGGAATCTTGGATATTCGAAATCTGAAGCCAATGGTAGCAGAGGACCTAATAGTAACTTTACTATATATGTAGATATCGAAAGTCATCCGGACTGGAGTGGATGTAAAAACTGGGAAGATGTCAATGATTTGATTAATTCCTCATGTAGAAATAGTTTCGGAGGATCATTAATGCAGTTGAATGGATCAACTGCATATGGTGCTGCAACATCGGGAAATTACATAATGAGAGAGCAGATAAATTGGGAATATCTTAAATACTATATGCTTACATTAGATAGAAATTCTCCTAATATTGATTATGCAGATGTGAAAGAAAATAATGTAGCTGGATGCATCATTGAAGCTGGATACCTTTATAACTCTGCGCATCAAGAAGTGTATTATAGAAATCCGAAGTTGGAACAACAATGTATTTCTGCTGAAGAGAACGATTTTCCATATGGTCTTTATTGTGATTGTAAAGCAAGATCTATTGATGAAGCTAGAAAAGAATTATATCAGTTATCGTTCTGTATAAGAAAATATGCTCCCGTCTTAGGAATGTGGGTTCATTTCATGCTAGGGAGTAACAAAAAGTTAAATGACAGTATTGTTAACTATTATCGAGATGAATTGATTAGGTTTGGACTTAAAGATAGTATAGGCATTTTAGCTACAGAAGAAGAGCTAGGTAAGATATCTTGGAAGGATGATCATTACAAAGATTGGAAACTTTGGTTAAATAAACATGTAGACAGTGTTAATGAAATTGAACAGTTACTTACTCCAGCCTTATTTAAAGTATAAGAGTAGACAAACTGTGTCTTGATTAAGAAAATATTTACACATCTTTTACAATGTGTTGTCTTGACCTAGGCCTAGATCTACACTAAACTAAAAGATGTGTAAATATTTTCTTTTTGATGCTTAATTCGGAGGTGATTTTATGATTGCCAACTGTGGACATGATGAGAGAGGTGCATATAAAGGTGGATCTGCTGGAGATCAGACTGGTGAAGAGTATTATGTTCGTACATGGTATAATCGGCCTTGGTACTGCGTATTACGATATCCCGACCAACGAACTGCATTGATGATAGCTCAAATATCTAGAGATGCTGCTAACAATAATAACATCGGGTATGACCAGAATCAACGATTAACTTTCTACAATAATTTAGCAGCAGCAGGATGGAATCCTTCAGCAATAACTACACGTTGTGAATCAGATTGTTCTGCGAGTACAGCTGCATGTATCATAGCAGCAGGGCATAGAGCAGGAAATAGTGCATTGACAGGTATAAATCCATCTCTTACTACATATAATATGAGATCTGCATTAAGGGCAGTAGGATTTCAGCTATTGACAGACAGTAGATATCTTACTTCTGATTCATATTTATTACCTGGTGATGTGTTACTAAAAGATGATGCTCATGTTGCAGTTAATTTAGATTCTGGTGCAAATTCTGGAAGTAATGTCATAGTATCAAGTGGGGGAGAGTTTGTAAGTACTTATAAACCACGTTTAAGTGCTCCTTCTGCAAGTGATCCTAATTGGATTAATGTTGCATATGGAGGTAAGAATAGATGCATTGTTAGAAATTCTGCTTATAGTGCAAGTCCAGGTGATGTACTTCCAAACTGTTTTACAGGAGATACAAACATACAAACTAAAGACGGATTAATAGAATTAGGAAAGAATGTAGGAAACCTTCATCAAATTGCTACAGTTGATGATACTTATAGGTGGGCTGAAATCAAATGTTTTGGTAAACAATATATTTGGAGAGTGACTTTATCCAATGGTCATACATATGAATGTAGCGGGAATCATAGATGGATTATCTATATCACTAAAACTGATTATATGATAGTACATACTGTAGAACTTCAAAGAGGTATGATGCTAAGGAATTTTCAAACTACTGAATTTATCTATGTAGTTGATATCAAATTCACAGGTGAACAAGATTACGTATTTTGTCCAGTAGAACCTATAACACATAGCTGCGTACTTAAGTATGGTGAGATAACTGGACAATGCACAGGATATGCTTGGGGAAGATTTATGGAGATACTTGGTGATACTCCTAAGTTATCTACTGCTAATGCAGGAATGTGGTATGGATATACACAAGATGGATATCAACGAGGGCAGACACCTAAATTAGGGGCTGTAGCATGCTGGTCTAAGCCAGGTGCAGCAGGCCATGTAGCCATAGTAGAGGAGATACATGATGATGGATCTATTACATTAGGTCAATCTGGATATAGTTCGCAAAATAGATTTTGGACGGGACAAGGATCTCCTCCAAATTATTATCATTCTCCATATGTATTTCAAGGATTTATTTACAATCCTAATGCTGGTACTGCTACAGGAACTTTCGGAATGGTCGGTGGAGATTTGTATGATGAATTGAATGATGAGGACGATGCAATAATGAGAGAAGTTGCTTATATGACTGGTCATAATCCTACAACTGAACAGATGATGCAGACGGTGCGTCTATCTGTCATAAACTACACTACTGCATTGAATTCATTCTTTAAGGGAGCTATAGCTACTCCAGGTACAAGCGGAGTAGTAGGTGAAGGTGTTACATTTGATACAAGTATACTTGGTCCTGTACCTACTCAAGTTATACAATCATTGACAGCACATGGTACAACTGTAGCAGGAGCTATCGGAGTTTGTGCAAATATGTATTATGAATCTAGATTTCAGCCAGGTGTAGTAGAACATGGATACACTATAGCTACTGGAGGTGTAGGTCTTTGTCAGTGGACTAATACTCCTAGAGGTGCCGCTACTGGTAGAGCAACAAATATGATGAATTTTGTAGGTCCTAACTGGAGAACTGATGTATCTGGTCAGTGTGAATTCTTAATACATGAGCTTACAACTATCTATACGAGTGTATGGGCAGTTCTTACTACTGCACCTAATAGTGATGCAGGAGCTCAACAAGCAGCAGATATCTTCCTTAGACGATTTGAAGTTCCAGCTAATATGGAATATAATTCTAGAATTCGTAGAGCAAAAGCATCAGAATTCTGGGGTCAAATAGCTCCTCAATTAACTGCATAGAATCGTTATCTTATCATATAGGAGGCAATGTCATATGGAAGAAATCTGGAAAGCTGTAGAAGATTTTGAAGGAATATATGAAGTATCAAACACCGGATTTGTTAGAAGTGTTGATCGAATATGCTGTGACGGTAGACATCTAAAAGGCAAGGTGTTATCTTGCTCACTAGTAGGATCTATACATAAGCAATGGAGTGTTACACTTAGTAAGTACGGTAAACGTACTAGTGCGTATGTAGCAAGATTAGTTGCACAAGCATTCATACCGAATCCACATAATTACAAAAATGTAAGTTATTTAGATAATGATAGAGATAACTTATGTTATACAAATTTATACTGGGCCGATCCTTATGAATTTTATAGATGTAAGCCTGTCACAGATTTTACTACTGGAGTACACTATCGCAGTGGAGCAGATTGTGCAGATGCATTAAATGTATCTAGGACCGCTGTATATAATTCAATACGTAGAAATGGTTCGTGCTCCAAACATAAATTGATTAGAGGTGAATCTAAATGATTGTATATGGGTTTGTTAAGCAATATAGATATACAGGAGATGGTACTATGCTGATACAGGTAAGGATACCAAGTATACATGGTCCCATAAATAGAAGTGAATACAAAGGTCAAAAAGTGAGATCATATACAGAAGATGCAGATCTTCCATGGTATCAATCAGTGTTACTACCTTATCTACCTAATGAAGGAGAGGTTGTGATGCTGTCATCTATAAATGCAAGTCAAAGTTCAGGATTTGTAGTTATAGGATTGACAGGAGGTTCAAGTATATATAATAGAACAGATACATCGGAGTGATGATATGCCTAAAACAACAAGTTTACAATGGCCTAATATGTTTGATATCGCAAGAAATCAAGTTGCTGTTATGGAAGATAATACATCACTAGTAAGCAGAACTCGACTTCTTATTTTATCTGAACCAACTAGTATGTATAATGATCCAGATTTTGGTGTAGGATTAGTCAGACATTTATGGCAATATAACACTGAGAATCAAAAAGCTATTATAAGAGATAGAATTGTTCAACAGCTTAGACTTAATGAACCTTGTGTGTTGCCCGATGAAACTCAATTTGCAGATGGATTGTTATTCACAGGAGATCAAGATCAATTCTCTGCACAAGAGTACAATAGATTGAAGATGACAGTGTCTCTTACAACAAACTATCAAGATACAGTGGAGGTGAATTTGAATGACAACATCGATTGATGATTCTATTAGAAGAGGGATAGTTAATTACACTTCACGAGATTATCAATCTTTATTACAAGATTTCATTGATGCAGTTCCTAAGTTGACTGAATTATGGAAACCCGAAGCAGAAGCAGATCCAGGTATGGTAATAGGAAAATACATTGCATCTGTTTCTGAAGTGTTAGGAATAAATGTAGACCTTCTTGCAAATGAAATTTTTGCACCTTCAGTATCTCAAAGAAAAAATGCTGAGAAAATATTCAGTCTAATTGGATATGAATTAGGATGGTATGTAGCAGCTAGAACTGAAATTACATTTACGAATGTATCTAGTGTCCCAGTTACTATAGATTTCGGATTCAACGGATCTAACTTCGCTACAGTTAATGCTTATACGGATATAACAAATGCTTCTCGAGTAATTACTTACAATATCTTACCTCTTACTAATACATATGGTGCTACGGATACACGCAGCCGAAGAGATATTGTAGGAGGAGATGTAGATGTATTTGCTGATACTGATGAAGTTCAATTAGCAGCAGGTGAATCCGTTACACGTGTAGGTATTGAAGGAGAGATTCGAAGTTATACTGTATCAGTACAACAAGTTAAAGATAATAACTATATCATTAAACTTCCTTCTCAACATATTGATACAACTGCTATCTGGATTAAGGCGAAGACATCGCTTAATGCAGATTCATTTTTAACTACTCAATGGATACAGTGCAGTAATCCAGCAGAATTTATTACTCCTGAACCTAGATTCGCAGTAACATACGATTCGTATTCAAATGCTCAAGTACAGATATCTAATTACTTGAATCAACTAGAAGATTATTCTAGTAATTATCTAACAGTATATTGGATTGATTGTTCAGGCGTTATAGGATGTGTAGGTGAAAATGTATTATCTAATTTCTTACCTGCTAAACAGACAGGTACAGAAAATGTATCAGATTCACTTACCATTTCAAATCTTAGTAATACAGTAGAACTTCCTCATACTAATGTAGTTACAGGAGCAAGTCCAGAAACTGCAAAGGAAGCATATTTTAATTCAAGAAATTATATCAATACCTGGGAGAGTTTAGTTACTCTTCCCGATTATCAGAGATTCTTAAGTAGAGAACCTGGTGTAGATTGTGCATATGTGATCGATTGTCAAAAAGCACTTGATATCAATCTTGCTATATATAATGATGAAAATCTCACCGATTCTCAGAAGTCTAAGAAATATATTACTAAGTATGATTTTCCTGAAGGCGATACTATTTTTGATTGGACTAATATATTACAGCTAGGATTTGATCCTACAGATCCTCAAAAATATGTATTTGCAGCAAATTTCAAAACATATACAGCAATGTGCTATGCCATTCATAATGATTTTAAGAACAGCAGTTGGGGACAAGGTCAGACATCTAATGCTCAAATAAATAAGAAGCCTCTGTTTATTCAATATAAACCACCTGCTCAGTTTATCAATAACATCATTAGAGATTATAGACCATTACAAGCAATGTCAGTTGAAATACAATTCGGATATCTTAGAATTTTCAAATTTTATGTTACAGGTCAAATATATACTAAGAAGCCTGTTACAAAAGACGTAGGAAATAACCTAATTGCAAAAGTAAAAGAAGCTTTAGCTTTGTACTTTGCTCCTGCAAATAGAGAAATAGGGGTACTACCTACGTATCAAGAGATAGTTGAAACTTGTGTAAGTGCTGATTCTAGAATAAGATGGTTTGATATGGGTTCACCTGGTACAACTAACTACGGAATTATTTGGACAGAATGTGATATTGATTGTTTCAATGCCATATCTTTTGCTAAATTTGAAGATCCTGGAGAATCCTCTTTGAATATACGCATACATCCAGAATGTTTGGTTAAATAAAGCAACTTACTGTATCTATTGATTATTGATTAGATGCTGTTAGTGGTCAATTGAAATGATTGGCCACTATATTTATGTTCGAATCGTTAATGTATATGAAAGGAGGATATGTATATGGCAGTAGAGTTTAGAACACTTACTTTTAACGTAGGAGGTATTATATTATGAAGACTGGAACTGCTATTGATTATGATCAGGTATTGGTAGATGACAGATTCAATACAGCATACGATAAAGTTATTATACCGTATGATCATATTGATACTACAGTAAAATTGCATAAGCAGTTTACTGAAGAATATGAATCATCTACTATGCATATTGTTCCATTCCAAGATGAGGGCATCATACTAGATTATAATCATTCATCTGATATGCCTGGTAGGATTGTTCAATGGGAGCGTATTAGTGATGATATGTTAGCGATGACGTGTTCTGTGATGTCTCCTAATAATGAATATCCTGCAATTACATTGTACGAAGGAACAGGTTTCCCTGTAGTTGGTCATAAAGTAGAAGTTCCAACTTTCTGGTTCAAATTTAAATTGTCTACTAGAATGATTTCTGATCTTCAAGCCTATATTGCGTCAGAAGAACCTAAACATGTAATTGAAAATATATTAACACCGAATGTGCAGCGTGATGTACTCAATAAATGTATTTATGAGAATAAATTTGAACTTGGATGTGTCGGAATAGCAATGTTTGTATTTTGGTATGCAAGCAGATCACCGGAACGGATTGAACATGATGCGTCTAAGGATAGCCACAGATCTAAGCGAGAAATTAAGGATATCAAAAATCATCATGGAAAAATCAATCGTAAAGTGCCTCTTGTTAAGAAAGTATATACGTTAACTTGTACGAAATCTGATCTTGCTAAGATCAAACGAACTGCCCCTGATCATATGGTGCATGTTAGAGGACATTATCGTAGATATAAGAATGGTAAAACAGTATACATTAATCCATTTACCAAGTACAATGATAAGCCCGATACTCACAGTAAAACATATGTTGTTTAGGAGGGATGAATTTGAATTTGAATTGGATGAAAGTTATCATATGTCACCCAGAGATGAAATCTAAGTTAGAAACTGACTGGTTAATGAAATATGGTGATGCTATGCCAAATAACATATTACTTTGGCCTGACAGTAATGTTTCTATAGATAAGTGTTACATTGTAGATGATTTAGATCTAAAGATGTCAATATTAAAGCAGGCCGGATATTTTAAGGAGGTAATTGATAATGAGTAGAATTGATTATGCTATTGAAAATCACCGAAAGATGTGGAATTGGATTGCAGATGCATATGAATCTGGGCGTGTATGTCCAGTTCGAGAACTTAAACATGAATATCTAAATATGACCGGAAATAAAAATATTCTAGGAGATTGTTTCTTATGTGATTATGCAGGATCTAGTCCGGTAGATTCTAACTATGCACATGATTGCAGTAAATGCTTACTAGATTGGGGAACTCCTTCTAATTCTTCGGTGACAGAAGGATTTTGTATGGATAGATTATACTTGAATGATCAAGATGGTTTATACGGACAATTACTTGGATTAACTTATTCAAAAGAAGAAGATTTTTGTAAAGAAGCAAGCGATATTGCTAGAAAGATTGCCAATCTTCCTGTTAGATCAGATATTGAAACTATTTATGATGAATCGGAGGAAATTTCAAATGAATAAAGAATTAGAATCAATTATTATGAATAAAGAATTGGAATTAATTATTGAGAAACATCGAAAGATGTGGAACTGGATTGCAGATAAGATAGAAGAAGATAAAGGTACTAATCCAGATATAGACGATTTCGGAGATTATAAATCATTGTATTTAAAATCTCAAGGATATCATGGTTATGTACATTATGATTGTTTCGTGTGTGATTATATTATAAGAAAACATAAAATCTATGATGGAAAACGATGTTACTGGTGTTTATTAAAGTGGCCTAGTACATGTACTAAGTTTCCTTGTGAAGACACCAAATTAGAGGGTGATGATTTGGGATTATATCGTAGATTCTGGACAAGTGATGATTGGAAAGAAGCTGCTAAATATGCAAGATTGATAGCAAATCTTCCAGTTAATGACTTGTATTTGGAAGGAGAATTAGAATGAAAAATACATTAACAGATATTGAAAGAATAAAACATTCTATTGATGTCTTAGAAGAAGTCAAAATGCTAGATGATACATTATATACATATAGTGATGAGTATATGAATGCATTAAAAGATGGAATTGAAGCATTAAAATTCTTAAGAGATCATTTCAATGTTAATGAATCACGTTCAGCACAAGTACCCGAATTTATACATATGATTGGTGACTGGAATGCAAGATGGAAATGTCCTAGATGTGGTAGAAAGTTTAGTTATGATGTACGTGATACAGATACTTTCTATTGCAGTAAGTGTGGATTACCTTTAAAGATGGAGGAATAATATGAATAATGATTTAATTAGTAGACAAGAATTATTAAAGCAGTTCACCATTACTCCTGACGGTCGAAAGATTCCTGAGTACGATGTAGATAGTTTTCCTGTAACTGTCGATATTAGCGATGTCAAAGATGCTATACGAAAAGCTCCAACTGTTGTTGATCCAGAGAAGTTAATTGAGGATATGAAAACTATGATAGCTGATTTTGATTGCTTCATGTGTCCTTTCTATAAATCTACAGTATTATATGATGATCAATGTCATACTGAGTTGATAGAAAGTTTAGTTAAGTTAGTTGAAGGGAGGTTAATTCCGAATGAAGAAGCGTAAATTATCAGAGGTGTATGATGGAAAAGTATTTTCTTTTCCAGAAGCAGTTGCAGCTTTACATTGGACTATGCATGAACACGAAGATAATACTACAACTTGTGATTGTGATTGTGGAAGTGATAAATTAGACTACTCAGGATTTATAGGTACAGAACATATTGTATGCCCTGTTTGTGGTAAGCAGATGACAGATATATTTTCTCCAATTCCTGTCAGTAATTCTAGTTGTATGCTATTAGATCCAAATGAATTTGAAATCGAAAAAGATGATGAGGGGAATGATAGATTTTGGATAGCATTTGATGGAGAAAAACAATTATGATTAAAGATGAAAAGTTACCATTGGAATAGAATCGTTATACATCATAAGGAAAGGTTATAGATGGAAGATTTAGGGTTGAAATTTCTATTATTATTAACTATGATATTCTGTCATATTGTTGATGACTATTATTTGCAAGGATGGCTTGCTTCTGCAAAACAGAAATCCTGGTGGGAAAAGAATTCGCCAGAAGATATGTATAAGCATGATTATTTAGCAGCATTATTTATGCATAGTTTTAGCTGGTCATTCATGATTATGTTAGCCCCAATAATTTATACAGTGATAGTTGGTGGTATATGGAGTCCGTTTGCCTTTGTTACAAATCTAATCGTTCATATGGTTATAGATGATTTGAAAGCAAACAGAAAGAAAATTAATTTAGTACAGGATCAGTTAATTCATATGATTCAGATATTAGCAACATGGTGTGTAATGATTTTATTATAGGCATAGAGGAGGATGATATGATGCATGATTTAATTAAAAGTATTTCTACAATCAAAAATTTCATGGGAAATGCAGGTCGTAACATATGTAACGATTATCTGTATGAAGCTCTTAAAGATGCTATTGAATGCATGGAGTTTAGAGTAGATGAGAAAACTAATATTAAGATTGCTGAAGAAAACACGTGGGTTGGTAGAGTAGTATTTCATAAGGGCACAGTATTGGAGTATTGTCCATATTGTGGTATAGTTGTAACAGGATCCCAAAATTTTTGTAGCCGATGCGGTAAAGCATTGAATCATGAAGGGAGCAAGTAAACTATGGGTGGATATTCTACAAATTGGGAAGAATACTATGCAGATGAGATTGCTAAAGAGCACAAAGCTTCTAACTATAGAAAAGATTTAATAGCAAAGCTTCCTATGGAATATAAGATTGATTGCCTATTTGCATGGAGTATAATTCAAAGAAGTGATTCCGAAATCATTGATCTATACAATGCTTTTGTACAGGAAGGAGTGATTTTAGGTGGTAATGACAATTAAAGATGCAAATGACCGTCTTAAATACATTGAAAATCTGATTAAAAATGCTGAATATCTTTTGAATCTATCAAAAGATTATGAATTCAAAGATGAGATAGAATATATTGAAAGTCACACACCTATGAATCTTACAATAGCTACATTATTAGAAGATACAATACCTATTCTCAAAAATGAAGTTGTTCGTATGAAATCAATTATTGAAGATACACAGGTAGAATTTTAGGAGGTGATGATATGGAAAATAGGGACTACTACATTGGACTATTAGATTCAGCATACATGATATCTACTAAGCCATCAAGAAAATTATTAAGAGCAGGTACAATTATTGATGAAAATAAATCAGTTAAATGGAATCGTGAGCAAGTCATAGCAGAGAATAATAAATATCATGAAGAAGTTACACAGCTTAGAGATATGAAAAATAATCAAATTATAGAAGCTCAAGATAAAATCATAGATGAATATATTGCAGATGGATTAGATTACTCTATGAGTCATATGGCTATGGCTGTTATCTTTAATCAAGCTTATATGTTGGGACATTCCGGAGGTGCTAATCAAATATTTAACCATCTAGACGAATTGATATCCTTCGTCAATGATTTACTTAAGGAGGTGATAGGATGAATCATGTTGTTAATTATACTAAACTAAAATCTGTTATTGCTAATGTAAATTCTTTAGAAGTTAGATATGATATGCATAAGTGTGCTCCTGCTTCTAATATGGGAATACCATCAGATGGAGATGATTTATTTATCTCATTTTCGGATACTATGGAATTAGATATGTTCATTGATATGCTTACACGTTTGAAAGAAGAATGTGAACATATGACATCTTATACCATCCAAGATAGAGATAATGACAGTTAGTAGGATTGTAAATAGAGACTATGTAATTAACTTGTTAGATATGATTGATGCTAGGATTATTTCAATTAGAACCTTCTATCAACTTATGATAGGAGGTTTTTATTTTGGAAATACTTTGTCATCAAATAGTTGAACATTGTCTGTGCTATAATGAAACAATGACAGAATCTCAATTTCTAACAGATTTATCTGAAACTTTTCCTAATTGCAATTTCACGATACATAAAGGAGTTAAGCTTAGATTAGCTGTGATTACTCAATTTTACATATATTGGTTTGATATACTTGATTCAAATTATCATACTTTGAGATATCTAACTTGTGAATCGTTAAGATAAATATATACTAAATTAGATTCAATGATGGAGAGTAGGTGATAGATTGAATTTCGAAGATATAAAAGTTCCCGAAGTATATAAACGAGAAAGTGCTGATTTTAGATTCTTTTTAGAATGGATAAAGATTTGTCTTACACATGTAAAATACGACATAGAAGAATTCTTCGATTTATACGATCCTCTCAGATGTAAGAAAGAATTACTATGGATGCTTGCAGATACTATGGGTTTCAAATACGATGATAGATTGCCACATTCGTATAATAGATTAGTACTTCTTTATTTTATGTCTATGATACGAAACAAGGGGAGTAAAGATGGTGTAACTTTAGCAGCAGAAGTTAATCTGGCACAGTTTAATATATTAGATTACGGAAAAGAAAATGAAATTTTGTATGACAGATTAGAAGATACCTCTATTCCTATCAACTCTGTATATGTGACGCCTCATGTAGCAGAGGGATATATTGATGTAGTCTATTTTTCTGAAGAAAAACCTATTGATGCTTGCATCGAGTACGTAAGACCTCTTGGAATGTATTTATTCCAACATGCAGGTGTTAGATTTGATACTCGTACTCGTATTTCGGTAGATGCTAGATTGACAGATATGGAGAATGTAGGAATGAGTATTGGACCTACGCATGTTGGACATTACAGTAGAGAAGATTATGCTCGTATGCAAAAGATGCAAGAAGCGTCATCCTCTGTAGATACTTCACATACACGAGAACCTGTATGGTATCGAAATAGTACTGCTGAAGGTGAACCAAATGCAGAGATTAATCCTGGATATAGATCTCTGTATTCATTACAACTTGCAAATAATGAACATATTGTCAGATCCTTGTTGAAAGATCCTATATTCAGCATAGGATATGGACCAGATGATGTAGATGTAACTTATCCTGATGATTATGTATTACCTCCGTATATAGATAGGCCTATCAATAGACCTCAACAGCCTGCTAATAAAGCTTGGAACTTGAGATTAGATAGAGAATTAGAGAAATCTATTACAAATGATGTATATACTATAGATGATGATAGATCTGAATCTATAATGAAACCTCGTCCAGCAGTAAATCCACCTATGCTTAAATTAGGTGATTCCATATCTCTTAATAGTCAAAATACACGATATAATATGATGGGCGATGATGGAACATTAGAAGAAGTCGATTCTGATGATTTATAGAATTTCACCTTTTATCTTGTAAGAGGTAGGTGATTTACATGCCTTATGAAAATTTAGTTATGGGACAAGGTCCAGCTAAACTAGCTTCTGATGAAGATTTAGAAAGAGATAAAGTTGGATTCACAAATCCTAATCTTCATAGAAGAATAGATCCTCATGCAGAAGAAGGAGAATATCTTCCAAGAGAATACAAAATAGGAATATATGGTACAGAATCTTACAGACTTACGGAGAATTTTTTACGAGATGAGAATGATAATACAGAAGATGAAATACCGTAAACTATTACAGGAGGTGAAGTCATGTGAATAATCAAATAAAGATACCTGGACGACATTTTGGAATAAACCATAACGTCACCTTCTTAGTAAGAGATGCAAATAATATGAAAATACGGGCTATACATAGAGGACATAATGCAGCTACAAATAGCATGATTACTGGAATTGCTCACTATCTTACAGGAGATGGTATTCTTAATCAAGGATGGCACCTTCTAAGTTCTTATGTACCTAAGTATATTTCCTTAGGAACTATGGGATTAATTAACCAAGAATCAGATGAAAGTGGATATCCTTTAGGCATCGGTGCTGTAGACGGTGATGAACTAACTAGATTTGAAGATTATATGATGCAAGTTCCTGGATATGGAGCAGATGGTTATGACAGCAGTTTAAATAATAATAGAGAGTATATGGGATTAGGTCCTATATTTGCTAATAGAGCAGATACATCTCATACTATAAATTGTGAATTAATATCTAATACATTTCCTCGTGTTCAAATATCCTATAGAGAAATCGTTCCAGAAGTGGAGGCAGAGTTCCCTCAAACAATTGATGTTATCTATTCAGCAATGATATCAGTAGGTGCTCTTGCTCAATTTAGAGAAGAAGATAAAGACTATCTTTTCATTACTGAAGCAGGATTATGGTCTAGACAAGATTGGATTGACGGAGGGGAGAATGGTTTACTCGCAGGATATCGTTTAGCTCCATCTAATAGAGTTAATTGGGGAATGACTCCAGATTCTATTACACAAGATGCAATAGATGATTATATAGAAAAATTCGGTGAACCTACCGAAGATAGAGATATAAAGGAGATTGTAGCTGAACATAATAGAAATCTATTGAAACAATCTATACTACGAGTAAATAGCAACCAAGTTGTTCAAGTTATCTGGAAAATTCAAATCGGTGCAATAGAGCAACTTGTAGATATAGATAATATCTATAGTGATGGAAACATAGATATTGAAACTAAATTATATTGGGAATTCTTTTAGGAGGTTAAAAAATGAAAAGAGTTATAAATAGTGCATCTAATGTATCAAGTACATCTTATGTATCTGCTCGTATTGACAGATTTGCACGAGCATTAGCAAATGCTGCTAAAGTTTATTATCAGCTCGATGAAGAATCTCAATCAGAGATTGATGCAATTATAGGAGAAGATTTCATTGTAGATTTAGAGGATTGTGTAAGGGCATTATCGTTTCGATAACTTGAGGTGTTATTTATGAATGAATCTATTTTATTTACACCTGCTGCAGTACTTGATTTATTATCTCAAATAGATGAATTATCTGATTTAGATATCGGAATGACCGAAACTATTGATGGAAAGATCCAATGTCAAATTGGATCTTCTATATATGAGATTGATAACTCAAATGCAACTACAATCAGTGTAGATACTTCTACAGCAGATACAATTGAAGATGTTAATGAACAAGCTTATGATGATATTGTTGACGAATTTGATGATTCTGAAACAATTGAATCTGGAATAATCAAAGAGATTGCTAAGACCTTATTACTTGGTGGTATGCTAAGAGTAGGATCCAAGATATTGAAGTGAGGTGATATATGTTGAAAAATAAATCTTCAGTCATTGGTACATTTGATGGTGTATCAGGAGATTCTACAATGAATAATAACGAAATGCTTCTAAGTAAAGAACTTTGGGAGAAGTTATTTAGTTCAGAAGAATTCAATCATTATTTATCTCTAGGTCATTACATGGGATTTTTAGGGCATCCTGAAGATCCTGGATGTCAAGATTTTAAAAATGCTTGTATTATACTTCGTGAAGCTCAGGTAGATAACAACGGTGTAGTACATGCTAAGTTTGATTTGATTGATACACCTGTAGGTAGAATTGTTAAAACTCTTATTGATGCTGGAGTTAAATTCGGCATTTCTGTCCGAGGTGTAGGAGATGTAGGAGCAGATGGATATGTGGATCCCGATACATTTGTATTTAGAGGGTTTGATCTTGTTGCATTTCCTGCTTATGATAATGCGATACCGGAATATATGGATATTGCAGCTTCTACAAACACTAAGTTAAAGAAATCATATAAATCTGTATGTGAATCTATTCAAAGTAATTTGGATAAAATTACGAGTACTACTGCAATTGAGGTACTTAAATCTCAGTTTAGTAAATCATCTCCACAGTACAAGCTGTTAGATGAGAAGCAACGAAATTTGACTTCTGAAGATTCTTTCACAAATCAGCGTATTCATGCTATGACTGATATGTATTTATCTGAGCATCAAAGAGTTGTTGATTTAGAGTCTGAAGTAGATAAAAGTAATAAAGCTCTAAGAGATATGAAACGTACTAATGATAGAGTCAATGCAGCAACAGAGAGAATCTATAACGAACAGATTAATCGTATGAAAAAAGATTATGAAGCATCTGAGAATAGATATAGATTATCTCAAAGTAAGTATAAGTCTGTAGTTTCAGCTAATTCAAAATTAAAAACACAATTAGAATCTGTAAAAGCTGATAACCTTAAATATAGGCAGAAAGTTAATTCATCTAATAATTTACTTGAAAAGAAAGATTCAACTATTGAGTCCCTTAGATCTGAGCTGTCCAAAACCGTTGAGGCTAGTAAAGATTTAAAGAGAACATCTAACCGAGATGCACAACAACTTGAATCTGTTCGTAGAGAATTAAAAGCAACACATGATATGTTACAACAATATCAAGATGCTTATGCTACTCTATATGCAAGTATATTAGGAGTTAACTGTGATTCCATATCTATCACAGCATCTACTTCTGTAGATGAACTTAAATCTGCAATTAGCCAGAGTACTAACACCGCTAATATTCCGGCACTGAGCGATATGACTATGCCTATCGACATTGTAGATGATGAAAATGACGATTATTTTGATGATGAAGATATGGTTACTTTGTAAATTTTAAAATAAAATAGATTAAGGAGCGATATAGACATGATTAGAAAAACTACTCGTCCTGTATCTGCTGCACCTACAAGACGTAGAGTAACTGCAGGTACAAGTATTACTTCCAATGCTCGTCCTAGAAATGCTCAGTCTTCCATTACTGCTAATGTAAATCTTACTGCGGGACAGAGAGCATTCGTAAATCAGCTTCAGCGTAATTATAGAAGAATGATGCCAGTTAATGCAGCAACTAATACATCAAACATCATGGCAAAACCTGCCTTCATGGAACTGCTTCCGATTTTCGTTCAGAAGCTTATCATTACAGATGTATTTGGTACTGTAGCAATGAATTCTCGTCAGCAGCTGATTCCATACTTCAAGTTCATTGCTGAAAATACTAAAGGCGAAACTAAAGCTGGAGATATCTTAGCAAGTCCATTTGTAAACCGTCAGGGTGTTGATCCTAACTTCACAGGACGTGTTGTTAAGAATGAAACAGTTGGTGAAGGCGAATATGATGCAATGTTCGCACAGTATACTCCGATCCTTCCAGGTTCTGTAACTGTATATAAAGTTGAATCTGGTGTAACTACTCCATATACAGATGACGGTATGGGAAATCTGTTAGATGCAACTGGAGCAAAGTCCGGTATTGTAGATTATTCTAACGGTAACGTTACACTTAATGCTGCACCTGGTGCTGGAGAAGGTAATAAAGTTACAATGACTTATCAGTATGATAATGAGACAGTTGGTCCAGATGCTTCTGGTAACTATGGAGCTAAAATGGGAAAAGGCTACTTACAGCTTGATGAAATCAACCTTGTAGCTGAAGCTCACCAGATTGCTTGCTATTGGAGCATCTATTCTGCTTTTGCTGCTCAGAAAGAGTACGGTGGAAACATCGGCGATATGGCCAAAGAAGCAGCATTCTCAGAATTAGCAGCTGAAATCAACTCCGCTGGTTTTGAAGCACTTAGAAAAGCATCTAGCTTCATGCCTCAGTATAACTTTGATGTAGCACCTGTAGTAAACGGATCTGTAGTTCCATCTGATTACCTGAACATGTTCAAGCTGAAACTGGAGCAGGCAGCAGCATCTATCTATCAGAGAACTCATCTGACAAGACCAAATAGATTGATCGTTGGTACAAATGTATCTGCTTACATGAGCATGATCGAAGGATATGTATCCGACAACGTAGAAGATTCTGTAGGACCATACAAAGCAGGTAGACTGAATCAGTTTGATGTATATGTTGACCCGAACCAGGATCCGAACCTGTGGACCATGTCAGCCAAGTCCTCGGATATACGTCGCAATAGTGGATTATTTGGGGAGTACCTCCCCATGACAAATACCGACCAGATTGGTATGGCAAATATGTCAGTACAACAGGGTTATGCTTCTATGTATGCGATTAAGATAGTTAATCCTGACACAGTTGTATCTGGAAAAATTGTTGGAACATTCTAATTCAAAAGAATCTTAAAGTACATTTTATCATCACACATTCATCAGCCTCATTTATTTGAGGCTGATTTTTTTGTTTGAATCGTTATAGTATACGGAGAGGAGTGATGACATACATGATAAAAATTTGTCAATTCTGTGGTGAAGAATTTGAAACTAATTCCGGAACTAAAAAATTTTGTGATAGAATACATACAAAAATTTGTGTCGTATGTGGAAAAGCGTTTATTATTCCTAATAGTCGATTAGGTGAAAAAGATTTACGTTCTACGTGTTCTAGAAAATGTGCTTCTGAACTTAGGAAGCAGACATGTAGGAAAAAATACGGTGGCCCTGCACCTGCATCTAGTCCAGAAGTTAGAAAAAAGATGGAACAGACAAATAAACAACGATACGGAGTATTGCATGCTGCTCAGTCACCTGAAATATTAGATAAAATTAAATCAACAAATCTAGAACGATATGGAAAGTCATTCTATGTTCAAACTGATGAGTATAGAGATAGATTAAAAGAGGCTAGTTTAGATAAATATGGAACTGAATATCCTATACAGTCTGAAGTTGTGAAAAATAAAATTAAATCTACTAACTTAGAAAGATACGGCGTAGAATGTGTTTTTGCTTCTAAAGATATACGAAAGAAAGCACAGGAAACATATTATAATAAGACTGGATATTTTGAACCCTGGTCAAATCCGGATGTAATACATAAGACAGAACAAACTAACTTAGAAAGATATGGAGTTAGACGACCTATGCAAGGTCAATTAGCAAAAGATAAATCTGTACAAACAAGCTTAGAACAATACGGAACACCTAATCCTATACAAAATGAAGAAATACAATCTAGAATACGAAAAACAAATTTAGAGCGATATGGTTCTGAATGTTATTTAGCTTCGGAAGAATGTAAGAAAAAGCTAAATGATTCTATGCAATCTAAGTTTGGAGTATCATATTACTCTGAATCAGAATCATATAGAATTAACTCTATGCTTGATTCATCTAAAATTGATGAATTTAATCAGTTCAAAGAGAATCCTGCTGATTATTTAAGTCGATACTCTCAGTGCCCCTCATTAAGACAACTTTCTAAAGATTTAGGAATTTCTGACACTACTGTAGGTCAGTATGTATATAAATTTGGATTAGAAGATAAAATTCGATTCGTATACTCTTATATGGAAGATGAAGTATATCAGTTTATACATGATTTAGATTCCTCTATTTGTATTGAACGAAATACTAAAAAATACATAACTCCTAAAGAATTAGATTTATATCTTCCAGAATTCAAAATTGGTATTGAGTGTAATCCTACAGCTACTCATAATTCAACTGTTTCAATTTTTAATGCAGATCCTATTAAGTATGATTATCATAGATTGAAGTCCGAAGAATGTATGAAGAAGGGAATCTTCTTATTCCATATTTTTGGATAGGAATGGACTCATAGAAGAGAAATAATTGAATCTATGATTAGAAATTTACTTAATAGATGTGAGCATAAAATTTATGCAAGAAAGACAGAAATTCGTTCCGTAGATTCATCAACATCTCGAAAATTTCTTAATGATAATCATAGACAAGGATCATCTACATCCTCGATAAATTTAGGGTTATATTATAATGATGAATTAGTATCACTTATGACGTTTGGAAAGATGCGTAAGAGTATAGGTACGTCTTCTAATGAGGATCTTACTAATTGTTGGGAATTAGTAAGATTTTGTTCTAAGTTAAATACATCTGTAATCGGTGGAGCATCTAAATTGTTTAAGTATTTTATAACTGTCTATAATCCAATAAAAATAAGATCATTTTCTGATATCGCCCATACTCGGGGATCTTTATATAGTACATTAGGATTCAAATTTATAAGAACTTCTGAACCTGGATATGTATGGGTTAATACAAAGAATGATATTGCATATCACCGAATGAATGCTCAAAAGCAAAACATCAAAAAGTTCTTACATGATGATTCAATTGATTTATCAAAATCTGAAAGAGAGATTATGGAATCACATGGATTTGTTAGAGTTTTTGATAGCGGTGTTGATGTCTGGGAATGGAATCGTTAACTGATTGTATAAGAAGGGAGGATAGGTATATGAAGGAATTAGAGAAGATTCTTCAAGAAATAGAAAAAGCGAAAAATGAATATCCATGTGCATGTTTTCCGTGGTATTTAACAAGGTTAACTGAGGCTGAAAAAATTATACGGAAACATATGAATGACGGCTGGATCCCAGTTGAGGAGCGGATGCCGACCCAAGAAGAGTGTAAAGATAATTTGTTTTGGATTACATATGATGGTAGCTTTGGCAGTACATGTAAAGTTGCAAAATGTCAATGGGTGTTTTCTTATGATGAGAATGAAAACGATGCTAGCTATTCTGAGTTTTATATCGATCAATCTCCTTGTATATATACACCATCACAGAATTTGGTGAAAGCATGGAAGATTATAGATATACCAGATCTATACCGACCAGAAAGGAGTGATAACCATGATGGAGAATGAAGAAATCAAGAAAGTTATTTTCGGATTACAGTTTTTGAAAGAAAAACTATATAACGGTATATTTTCAGATAGACTAGATTGCATTGATTATGCAATCTCGGCCCTAAAAGAAATTCAACAGTACCGGGGAATCGGAACTGTGGAAGAGTGTAGACTAATGGATTCTATAATCAGCAAGTTAGAAAGAAACGAATTGGCTAAAATTATGGATGAGTGGCTCTTGTATAGAGAAATCGGAACCGTGGAAGAGTGCCGGGAGGCGGTTGAGAAGCAGAAACCGAAAATGCCAGATTATGAAGGAGATGGATACGCAGACAGGGAGATGGTCTATGATACAGAGATTTGTCACAATTATGGTAAGAAATATGAAGTAGACTATGACGATTATAAACATTGCTCGAATTGCGGACAGGCTATTGATGAAAATTTGGAGGAAATGGAAGATGGAACTTGAAAACAGATACGTTGGTTCTAGGTATAACAGCTTTTGCGAATACTTCTGCGAACTTACTGAGTTTCTGGACAATATCACAGAAAGGAAAAGGTTGTCACGTAGACATTATATCCTTGCTCTGCCATGTGATTTTGCTGATGGAGCACTTCCGATTAGATTGCCAGGGAGTACAGTTGGCGGAGTTTTCTTAGACAAGGATAATGTAATTACTAAGGTGCAAATTGATGGTAATTATTACAAAGATGTATATCCCAAAGACATAAACGAGATGTTGGAGAGGTATGTAGGTGAAAAGATTACTATTAAGTATGATTAGAGCAGGAGAATCTGGAGCATGAAATAGGAGGGTAAACAAAAATGAACAGCCCTAAAATCGTACAATGCAAGGGAGAAGGACAAGGAAGCTGTAAAAGATGTAACGATCATGGTCTATGGAATAAAACCTGGATGTGTTTTCTTTACAAGATAGAAGGATATGAGGGATGTTATTGTCCAGATTGTATCAAAAAGATAAAGGATGGTGAACAGAATGAGACTAATTGATGCAGACGAGATAAATTTTGAAGAAGTGTTTGGCGGACAATCAGATTTTGCAAAAGACATAAGGGAATCAGCTCAAAGCTTGATTGATAGGCAGCCAACAGCCTTTAACAAAGAAAAAGTGATTGAGGAATTGAAATCATGGGAAAAAGCGTCACATGACGCAGGACTACAAAGCACATATGCTGAATTAGACAATAAGGCAAGCGGATATTATCAAGAATCACGGGCATATCACAGAGCTATTAAGATTATAGAGAAAGGCGGGATTGAATGATATGAAATACTCAGAAGAAATGTACATAGACAGCCAAATATTTGCAGGAGATATGGACGATTCAGAAAGCAATTTTGAAGAGAAGATTGTTAAAATCAGAAAACCACATAAGTGTTGTGTATGTGAAAAGGAATTTGCAAGCGGAGAGAAAATGCTTATGCAGAAAGCGGTTATTGAAGGTATAGGGTGGTGCAGTTGTTATATTTGCTTGTCATGTGTGGAAGAGTGGCTTGAAGAAAGTGGACAGGTAGATACGGAGGTAGATTGATGGAATATTTAAAGAAATGCCCAAAATGTGGGCGGTATATGATGCCACATCTTCAATCTAAATTTGGATATGTTTATACCTTGTGGATTTGTACATGCGGATATTTAGAAGAAATTGGAAGTACAAGTGCGGATGACAAAACAACTTATACAGGAGGTGGAGCAAGTGACAGAACGAATAACGTCTGATTTTGATGCCGGGAAAACATGGAATTTAATTGAGAAAGCTAAACCGTACTCTCAGGTGTATCGTAGATTAAGGGAATACGAAAACGCCGAAGAAGAGGGAAGAATGGTGATGCTGCCGTGTAAGGTTGGGGATGCTTTATTCTGCTTTAGTTACAGAAAGGTATATCCATTTAAGGTTCGTTGCATACGGATTCATGAAGAAAGAGTAGAAATAGAACTGCTGTATGCCGGAGACGAAGAAAATCTTAAATTTTGGCACATCACTATTATGGAACAAGACGTTGGAAGTAAGGTCTTCCTTACAAGAGAAGAAGCCGAGAAAGCATTGAAAGAAATGAAGGAAATGGAAGATGAGTGAAATTTGTTGCAAAGGTACAAGAGAGACGGGAACGAGATGCGAATATGATGATGCGTGGTTTTGTAAAAATCCAGACTGCAAAAGTCCTGTGCTTACGTCTACAATGCTTGGAGCGCATCCGAGCGGATGTCCTAAAATTTACGACTGGAACAGAAAGGCAGGTGAACAGGATGAGTGATGATTTAATCAGCCGGAGAACGATTAAATCTCTTATCGAGATGATAAGGGATTGTTGGGCGATAAGTCCGTATATATCTGCTAATGATAGGAAATTATATTCGAAGGTTTTTAATGTTGTTTTGAATGAAATTTCTAACTGTCCGACAGCCTTTGACAAGGAAAAGGTAAAAGAACAGATTCAAATATTTCGTTCAAAATTTGAATGCACATGTTGTCCGAAAAATATTGGAAAGCATATTCCTGTGTCTTGCGACGAATGTATGGATACTTTCGCAAAAGTAAATATTGTGATTGTCGAGAAAGGTGGGATTGAGTGTGATTTTATGTGATGTATATTCTTGTGTATGGAATACTGGTGAAGGTGAGTGTGAAAATACTTGTCTTGTTATTTCTGACAAATGGAGTGATGGTCCAAGGTGTTTAGAGGTAGAGTTGACTGAAGAGGTGAAAGGTGAAGACGATTAATTTATTTGAATCATTGATAAAAGATTTGGATACTCAGATACAGGAATGTGGTCTTCCTACTAATTCGTACTATGTTTATGGGTTAGAGTATGCTAAGAAGATGGTTCGCAAGTATTTAAAAGATGGATGGACATTATTTGATGCTCCTAATAATTTATCTGAAAAGGATCATATGTCAATTTATTTTGTAACCATAGAAAATGATGAAGGATATAGAAGGACTATATTAGCTAGATATAATTATTTCAATGAATGTTTTCAATATTACCATAATGGGCGAACGATTAAAGATAAATGTATTGCTTTTAAAGAATACTGCTTACCTACACCGTATGAAGGAGATAAACATGAATAGTATAGAATCAATCAGTTGTAGAATTATTTCTGAGTGTAATCGACAGCATGCTATATATTGTAATAAAATTGGATCTACAAATCAGAGTATTGCATCTTCTTTTGAAGATATTAAAGAATATGTAATAATGAAATCATTAGAAAGTGTTATGTTTGATGATACTTTTGTATATGTTTCTGATATTAAAGAATGGCTAAATAGAAATTATGTTAATCGTTCAAAATGTCAATCTATTGCAAGAATAGCATCCTCTAAAGCATACCACGATATGATAGATTTTATTGATATCTACATCATGAAAGATGTATTATAGGGAGATATTATGAGAAAAGAGTGTAGACCTAAAAATATTAAAGTTATCAATTATGATAAAGTATTGTCAGGATTACAATCCATACTTGATAAATATGATATACCTACAGAAACGGGTGTAGTTTCTGATATCTTACATTTTATAAACAATTTAGATTATGCAGATGTAGATTCTATCTTCAATGATTTTGAGAAAGAACATGATGAATGGAACAATAGACGTGATCAGTTTGAATCTCTAGTTCGTAGGCAATGGACAGATGGGTATTGTTTTGGAATAGAACGTTGTATACATAGATTAGAAGATAGTTTTTGCTTAGATGAATTTGATAAATACCTGAGAGAGGATGAAGTTAATGAAGATAAAATTGATACATAAGGTTAAACCAGAATTTGTTTCTGCTACTGTCACAGATAAACATGTATTTAAAGACTATTGTTGTCCAGTTTGTCACGGTCTTGTATACGACAATTATACATATTGTCCTTATTGTGCAAATGAACTTGATTGGTCAAAAACAATTGAAGAAGAATCCTATTCCAAATTATAAGGCGGGTGAATCACCAACCTTTTATCTTGGTGTGATGATAAAATGTATACGTGTATATAAAAATATTAAATGGAGGTAAAGTTTATGGCTTACACAGTTGTTATCAAATACAACGGAGTAGAGCAAGAAGTGGATAGATTAGTTGCACCTATTTGCAGTTTATTTGTTCCTACTTCTTCTTACATTGATACTCCAGCGTATACTGAAGGTATTCCTGCTGACGTAGAGGATGATGAAAAAGTAGCTCTTAAATCCGTGTATGCTACTAATGTTAAAGGATGGGGAAGTATTAAGGTTCCAGAACCTTATGCTAGCACATCTGTTCCATTCCCAACCCCTCTTGCACAGTTTAAACTTGCAGTTGTTGGAGAAAATAACAAAGTTACTTTTGATGTAGATGATTACAAAGAAGCTTTCTACTATAAAGAACTTGGTAAAGCTTTAGCAGATCAGGGATTTGAGGTTACTGTAACAAAAAATTAGATCCAGAACCGGAACCAGAGCCGGAACAGTTCACCATAACTGCTAATGTTAGTGGAAGTGGTGGATCTGTTTCGCCGGTTTCTGAAGATGTAGCTCTGGGTGATACGTTTACATTGAACATAACACCCAATAGCGGATATGCTGTATCTACTATTTCTATTGATGGTAATCAATATATCAATAACGGAACATCGCAACCTCCTGAAAACTCAACATGGTTGACGGTTGTACTTACAGATATCAATGGGCCTCATACTATTATAGTAACATTTGATACATCCTCTGATGGATCAGGTGTTGCAGATAAGTATAAATTAACAGTAAATGCAACTGCTGGACCTGGAGGCAAAGTTTCTCCTGAAACTCAGAAAGTTGTAAGTGGTCAAGATGCTTCTGTTGATATCACTCCTGATGTAGGGATGGCTGTAGATACTATTACTGCTAATGACATAGAATATGTAAACGACGGAAAAGAGTAGTAGAGGAAAGGAGAACAGATATACATGGCAACGAATAAGCTTCCAGCAGGTTCGACATGGAACAGATTTGTCATTGAAAATGTTACAGAGAATCAAGAAATCAGAGTAACATTTGCACCTGATGCTAACAGTGACGGTATACCGGATAAATATCAGACGGTTGTAGTCACAGCTTCATCGGATGGATCTGGAACAGTAGATCCGTCAAAAAAAGAGATAGCTCTCGGTGAAGATCTGACGTTCACCGTGACACCGGGAGAGGGTCAAGCTCTTTACCAGGTTAAGAACGGTGACGAAATCCTTTATACAAATACATCTGAAACTCCGTTTAATGGAACATTCACAGCTTCTAATATCTTAGCTGATATGGAGCTGACATTTGTATTTTCTGTAGATACTGACGGAGACGGGATTCCAGATGCATCTGAAACATGGTTTACAATAACTCTGAATCATGATGCAAACACATCTATTGCATCTGACGGAGTTCAGGATACTGTCAAAGTTAAGATCGGACAAGATTGCCCGATTCAATTCTCAGCTCTTTCAGGATATGCAATTGATACTGTTACAATCGATGATCAGTCATTTGTCAATAATGGTCAGAACGATGCTCCTAATGGTACATCTTGGGATAGCATAACACTCAAGAATATACAGAAAGATCATGTAGTATCAGTAACAGGTGCATCTACTACAGATGATTCCGGTGTAGCAGATAAGTATAAACTTAAAGTAACTCCTGTTATCGTCGGAGATGATGGTGGAGAAGTAACAGTTGATCCTGTTCTTGTAGTATATGGACACGATGTAGTAGCAACAATTACACCTGATACAAATATGTCTGTTGATTCTATTGAATCAGGTGCAGAAACTTATGTAAATAATCCGAATTTCGGAAAAGCTATCATTGAAGATGTAGAAGATGTAACAGCAGCACTTGAAGATCCTGATATCAAACAGATGACATTGAATGCTCCAATTGCTACAACATCTGAGATACAGGTTACAAAGCCGATGACAATCAACGGTGCTGGTAATACTGTTACAAAAAGTGAACCAGGTAAAGCATTTACCATGACAGCAGATTCTACTATTGAAGATATCACAGTTGAAAATACTGCAGATAACACAGAGTGGAATTCTTCATATGGTGTTCAATTCTACACCGGTGAACATACTGTCAAAGATTCAAAATTTACAGGTGGCAATGCAGGTATCATTGCAAACAGTGCTACTGTTAATCTTGAAGGTACAATTGATGTATCTGGAAATACCTTTGGTGGAATTGAAGTATGCAGAAGTCAGGCAGAAGCTAAAGCAAAAGCTGATTCTAATGCTGTATTACCTGCAGGTGTACTTAATATCAACGGTGCTACAATCGTCAACACGACAGAGGAATATGGTAAACCTACTATCTGGATTGATGGAAATACTGATGCTGAAGGTATTGTAAACGGTGCTGAAGCATTCACGATGATTCAATTACCTCACGGAGATTATTTCCAGAAACAGTTTTATCTTAATGAAGCTAACTCAAAACCAATCAAAGCCGGTGATTCTGGATACAGTACTCTTGATGCAGCAATCGCGGCTGCTCCTGCAAGCACAGAAACAGTCATCAAGTTATATGATGATATCACTATTACAGGAGAGTCTGTTGAGATTCCAGCTAATAAAAATATCAAACTTGATTTACAAGGTCACACTATTGTAGCTGCTTCCGGATTTACAGGAAGACCTATCACTAATAAGGGTACACTTACCATTACAGGTGATGGTATTATCACAACTGAAAATTCTGGAACCAATGCAACAGGTGCAGTAAATAACGAAGGTACTCTGACAATTGAAAATGGTACATTCAGTGGACCTGCAGAAGTAAACGGTGCAGCTATTAATAATAGAGCTTCTGGAAATATTCACATCATAAGTGGTACATTCAATGGATGCCCAAGAGGTGTGCAGAACCTAGGTACACTTGTTATCGATGGTGGTGACTTTGTAGGATCTGATACCTATTCAGGCAATGAAGGTAACGCTATCATATCTGCACAAGGTGCTACAACAACAATCAATGACGGTACATTCACAGGTCATATGAATGCCGTTTCTAATATGGACAACGGTGGTGGATGTAAGCTTACCGTAAACGGTGGTACGTTTACAACAGATGGTGCTTCAGGATCTGGTGCATTCTACAATGGTACAGGAAACACGATCACTATTGAGAACTGCCAAGCTTCTACATCAGGTGATTCTGGATCAACACTTGCAAACAGAGGAACAGCTATCATCCATGGTGGTACATTCATCGGAGATAACTGCTCTAAACAGTGCTACACAGTAGATAGCGGTCAGACTTCTACTCCAGGTGCGTCAATGGAGCTTGGAGAAAACGTAGTGATCACAGGAACATTTGGAGCACTCAGAGCTGTTTCAGGATCTATGACCGTAAAAGGTGGATCTTACAAAGTTGTTGATTGCGACAATCACAGCGGATCTGATTTCTATGCATTATATGTTGCAAGTGAGAACGGAGCTGTTACTGTCAATATCGAAGATGGTACGTTTGAATCACTTAGCAACGATTGCGTAAGAGTTGGAAACGAAGGATTTGATCAAGCAGCTGTTGTAAACATCTCTGGTGGATCATTTACAGCACCTAGTGGAAAAGAAGCTGTTAAGGTAGCAGGAACAGGATCTGCTGTACTCACAGGTGGAACTTATTCTAGCAATGTTTCTTCATATGTTGATAGTAACTACCAAGTATCTGAAGCCGAAGGTAAATTTACAGTAGTTCCAGTTGAATAAAAAGTAGTAGGGAGGTATATGAACAATGACTATGCAGGAAATGGTATCACAGATTGCTTTTGATTTAGGCCTCCCTACGTCTAAGAATGTAGAGAACCAACAAATTGAACAGGCTGTGCTGATTTCACTTCGTGAGTTGAAAAGGTATATGAAAACACCTGTAGATAAAACAGTTCCTTATGCTCCACGAATTGATTTAAATCAAGTAGGAATTAATACACAGAATGTTTTATATGTATACGCATCTCAACCACGTATAGGACTCACAATGAATTCTATAGACAGTGGCAATGTATTTCAAGTTGCTGCTGCTGTTAATGTATACAGCATGGTAGGAAATACAACGTCACTCAATATAGATCCTATCGTTACAGAAATGGCGATGGCTCAAGTTCGCAATACTTTAGGCACAGATTTCCAATGGAAATACGATAGCAACAATCAAGTTGTCTATTGTGCCCATAGAGATCCTCGTCCAGCAACTGTAACTATTAGATATGTTCCAGATTATAAAGATCCTTCTGAAATAAAAAGTAATGTTTGGATTGACTACTTAGTTCGGCTGTCAGAAGCTCACATGAAGAAGAGTTTAGGCCGTACTAGATCTAAATATACTATTGAAGGATCTAATGTTACCTTAGATGGTAATATATTATTAGATGAAGCTAATGCAGAATTGGAGCAGATCCGGTCTGAATTAGAGTCTAAAAAGACTAATTTAGTAGTATTAAATTAAACTAGGAGGTAAATATATGAAGATTTACAGAAAAGGCGTAAAAAGCCGTAGAAGAGTAGTAAAAGCTGAAGACGAACTGGATGTAGAGGATACACCGATGCCAGAAGGCGAAGGTGATGTATCTGTTGATCCTGAAGCAACAGATTTACTGTTTGAAGCTGAAGATGTAGCTCAGCTTGTTGCAGAAGTAACAGGCGAAGATGTAGAAGTAACTATTGATGACGAAGCTGACAATGTATCTTTTGCAGTAGGAGAAGACGTATATACTGTTGAGCCGGATGAAGACGTAGACGTTCTTGAGTCTTGCAAAACTCCGAAGAAATCTTCTGTTAAAGCTTCCAGAGCTACAAGACGTCAGGCACCAGCTCGTAGAAGAAATACACGTGTTATCAAAAGAGGTACATCTCGTAGATAAGCACTATTGTCCATACAGATATTTAATGGTCGGTGATAACTGCTATTTCATCGGCCATTTTTACTATAATTGGGAGTGTTAATATGAAACGATATATTCAAGCTGGAATTATTGGAGATATATCTAATTTATTGAAAAATATATCTGATATATTTTTTAAATCTATTGATAAAATGATAGATGATACTGATTCTAAAGTAGAAGAAGTTAAAGAAGAGAGTGACGGTAAAATACATATGACAATTAAAACAGGTGGAAATCATAAGATTAAAGCAACCTTTACCCCTATCGGAAACGATAAGAAGAGATATGATGTTGTATTTGAAAGTGATAAAGGTGATAAACATAAAGTAACAGATGTACACATAGATAATAATGCTCAACTCAATAAAATATACACTGATTTATGTGACAAGTGGTATGGTGAATCTCTAGAAGAGACTGTACAAGAATCTACAGATTGCTCTAAAGTTACTCTTAGAAAAGTACAGTCAAACTCTAATTATCAAATACATCTAGTAAATGTATATTGTTCCACAGTAGATCAAGTTATCCCAACAGCAGAAGCATTACAAGATTTGATGTCTTCTGATCAATTTATTGCAGAAATACCTTCTACTGATACAACATTTGAAATCATTCCGGAAGAAAATTCTGTCATGTATACTGAATCTGATAAATGTGAAAGTTGTAATTGCTTCATGATGATTGCATGTTATGCAAAACATCTAATTGATGATATACAAACAGCAATATGGTCATGCACTGCTGTAACTGATGATTTATGCGGAATACTAAGAGATTTTAATTGGAATTTATCTATGCAACTTGATAAGTTGTCTTCGTTATCCAAAGAAGTGTATGATGAAACATTAGATTCATCTCAACTATCTTGTGCTGGAAGATGTCATGTCAATAGCCCCGGTATGGATATGTTATATGTAATTGATAATGACTTTGATGAATATCTAGCTGCTATTGAATTATTCTATCCTAACATGCCTCATGATATTCAAACTTTAATTGATACATGGATTCGCCAAGTTAAAGAAATGAAATCTACAATGAAATCACTTTAGAATCGTTATCATATGTAGAAAGGAGGACTACATATGATAAAACAGCCCATTAGTTTGAATTATATGAAAAATTGTGAAGATATTTGTAGATATATTGAGGGAGGTCGAGGAATTGTTAGATTAGAAGCTCCTTCAGGGAACTATCATAATTATGCATTTCTTAGACCCCGAGAGCCTAGTGAATTTCCTGTAGATGTTGTATTTGTGTATACTGTACATGATGATGGTAAGCAACATTATATAGGAATGATGGAACGGAGTCAATTTAGACTGACAAAACATTCTAGATACTTAGATGATAATGAAATTGTCAAAGGTGCTCGCTATATTGTAAGAATGGCTCATAATCAATTTCTATGCAATACAACTCCGATGAAATTATATAATTGGGGTATTTGTTGCAGATGCGGAAGACCTCTACATGACATCAAGTGGAGATATAAAGGTATAGGTAAAAAATGCTTAGAATTGAATGAAGGGCATCATCATGTTGCATCTTGAAGAATTCAATGATTACGCATCTAAAGTAGGTAATAGATATGAAGCCATAAATAGACTATGTAAGAAATCAAGAAAGATTGGTAAAAAATATCCAAAACAATTTTTAGATTCCAAGCAATTATCTTATGCAGTATCAAATAAACTTCCTGAAATAAAGAAAACGACGATTTCATTTGATGAGATAGATGATATACTATGGTACGTCAACGATTCTGACGTCATTGATTCTGTAAAGAGGAGCATACAGTACAGTTCTAAAGAATCTATTAATTATGTATATTTGGATTCTTTAGATGACTATAAACAATGTAGAGTAAGATTTTTAGTAAATCAAATAATTAGCACCTTGTATTAAGTTAAAATAATAGGAGGATTACTATGAAAGAAGAAACCAAATTACCTGAGGTAGAAAATAATACGGATAACATAAAATCTGTTCAAGAAGGACCTGATTCAAACGAATCTAAACCTACTAAACGTGGTAGAAAGAAATTATCAGAACCTGCCGCAGAAGAATCAAAGAAAGAAGAGATTCTCGCAGAAGAATCAAAGAAAGAAGAG
>ERZ1643249.74-NODE-74-length-149514-cov-22.355074_pt1 | contig 149514 bp, 132 predicted proteins | sample MGYA00579263_ERZ1643249 | MGnify/ENA primary metagenome ERZ1643249 (study PRJEB29033, sample SAMEA4952264) | chicken gut metagenome | biome: Broiler Chicken; feature: Gastrointestinal Tract; material: Caecum | place: Ireland | collected 2018 | study: Broiler...
CGCTTCCGCCGGGACGAAAAAAGCGGCGGACTTTCGTCTGCCGCGAGACTCGTACCGGCACGCTTCGCTTCCGCCAGGACGAAAAAAGCGGCGGACTTTCGTCTGCCGCAGGGCTCGTACCGGCACGCTTCGCTTCCGCCGGGACGAAAAAAGCGGCGGACTTTCGTCTGCCGCTTCTTTCGTTAGAGAAGATTTGATGGAGGTTCTTCGCTAACAGGGGAGGATTGTTTGGCTTTCGCCATTTGGGAGGGTTGTCGCACTTTCGTGCTTCATAGGGAGGATATATCGAAAGAACGTTTCCGCTCTTTACGCCTTGATTATTCCCCGTACGGCTTAAAATAGCATTGAAAAACAAAAATTTTTTCTTAATATTTCTTTAACATTCCGCCCTGCCGCTCCGGCATTGAGATTGACACGCGCGCGCATATTGTGGTATATTGCATAAAAACATTCGGGAAGTACGCATTGAAAAAGACAAAACGCATAGCTATTCTGGCACTGCTGCTTGCGCTGACGGTGATACTCAGCCTGATACCCATTCAGGTGAGTTCCGCCACGCTCGCGCTCACTCTTCTTCCCGTATTCGTGCTTGCGCTCACGCAGGATTTCGTCACGGGACTGCTCGGCGGACTCGTCATGGGGATAACATCCCTCGTCATGGCTTTCACGCTCAACGCCGGCTCCCCCACCGCGCCGATATTCCAGAATCCTCTTGTTTCGATATTTCCGCGCGTCATGGTTCCGGCGGTCGCGTATCTGGTGATGAAAGGGCTGTCCGCCGTCGCCAACCGCGTAAACCTCAGACGTTATTCCTCGGAAGTGTACCGCCGAATCCCGTCGGACGGCGCGGAATACAAAACCGAACGCCAAGCCGCCGCGGAGTCGTCCTCTTCCTCCCCTCTCTCCCGGACGGCGAAAAAACGGCGCGCAGGCGGAGGCGTTCCAGGACTCGCGCAGGCGTTCATCGACGGCTTCGCGTGCCTTTGCGGCGTACTGACCAACACCGGACTGGTGCTTGGCATGATGTGGGCTATATACGGCGGACAGAGCGTAAACGACACCCTGATATCTCCGGAATTCATGTCCGCAATGCTGTCGATCAACTTTGTCATCGAGGTCATACTCTTCCCTCTCATCACTCCGCCCGTCGTCCGGGCTGTGCGCAAGAGCAACGCGCGCTGAAATCCATCCGACCGAATGCAAAACAGCGGCGTCTGCCGCTGTTTTTTTAATTCGGTATGCCGGGCGGCCGGCGCACACTTTGCCGAGTGTATGTAGTAGTGCCGCACACTCGCCAAAGACGGGACTGCGCTCCGTCCGGTCAAGGAAATATCTCAAAATCTTCGGGACGGCAACACTCTCCGCCCGGCGCGCAACCTGAAAACGCCCCCTCCCGCCGGGAGGGGGCGTATGTCGCCCGGAGTAAATGTCAGTAGTACCTCTGCTGCCCCGTATCGCCCGTGAGAGCGGACATGAGCTTGTCGTAATAGTTGCCCAGATAATACTTCATGCTGGGGGAAGCAGCAAGCGCGTCCGCGGCGATGTCGGGCGAAAGCGAAGTGTAGAAATCGAACGCTATGTTGTACCGTTTGGCGTAATTCTCCTGTTTCGCGCCCGTATATCCGTGGGCTGCCTCCTCTTGCCTCGTCTGCTCCTCGCGTTCCTGTCTTTCCTTTTCTCTCTCCGCGAGATAATCGGCAATGTTTTCTTCCCTTTCCAGAGCGTACTCCCTCTCCGCCTCCGTGATCTTGTTGTTGTATTCCGCGTACTTTTTCGCGGTTTCGTCGCGCTGTGCTTTGAGGTCCGCAATGCGCTCCTCCAGCTCGGCGGCGTACTTCAGATCGAGTTCCTCGAAAGCGGCTTCCTGCTCCTGTTGAAGAGCGGCGAGCTCCGCGCTTATCCCGCTCATCTCGGAGTCGTACGCCGCTTTGCTCTCCTGTTCCGCGCGCGTGCGGTCTGACGTCAGATCCTGCTGCGCGCTTGTGCGGATGCTGCTGCGCGCCACTCCGCGGCGGAGCGCGTCATTGTCCGTCTGTCTGCGCAGCTCGTCGTAAAGCTCGCCCAGCTCCCTGTAGCTTGCGTTCAGATCCTTTTCCGCACGGTCGGCGCGGTCCTCAAGCTCCTGCGCGGCATTGCCGAAAGCGTTCGTCAGATCCCTTTTTTCCTCTGCTTTTTCGTAATCCACTCCCGCCTGCGCGCGGTTGACGAGCTCCTCGTCCGTCGCCGGAGTGTACTCTATCTTCTCGAACCCCGGATCTTCGGGGAAGAGCTTGTCGATGTCGATCTCAGGCTCGGCAGGGAGCGACTCGCGATACTCGCGGTCGAGCGCGGCGAGCTGTTCGGTGACGGATTTTTCGGCATCTAACGCGGCATTCAGCGCGTTTTGCCTCTCCTCTTCGCGCTGCGAATCGGTCTTGAAAAGGTCCTTGAATTCTTCCCAGAACGACGCCATATCCACCTCACTCCGCCGACGTCTGCGCCGCCGTAAGTGCGGCGACTTTTTTCTCAAGCGTCTGCACGCGGAAGGTCAGCTCTTCCACGAGCGACATGATCTCGTTGATGTTCATAATTCACCTCTGTGCGGTAATGTCCAGCCTGACTACAGGCTGGGTGACGTAGCATACGCCGGATTCCGAACGCAGCTGCAGGCCTATCTTTCTTCCGCTCATCCCCACGAATACCGTCTGCGGGGCGGAAGATCCCGGCAGCGCGAATTCGCGCGAATCGTCGTCCGCGAACACGGCAAGTTTCAGCGCGTAACGCGTTGTGAGCGTGACGTCCCTCACCGTCTTTATCGCCGGAGAGGACAGGTCTGAAAAAGGCGTGCGGTACACCTTGGGGAACGCCGTGCCGAACGCGGTGCCGTATTCGCCGATGGAAGCCAGCTTGTACTCTCCTCCCGTTTTGACCGACAGCACTATATCCGCCGCCGTGTGCGAGCGGACGGAACAGAGCGCGAGAATGTCCGCCGCCGCGAGCATGCTCATGTCCCCGTCCCGTATGCCGTATCGCACGAGAACGTTGTTGGTGTAGGGTATCGGCACGAGGTCGCACCCCGTCAGCGAACACGCCAGCCAGTACGCCCCGTCATGGTATGCGGCGGAGCATTGCGTAGGGAACGCGATGTCGGGAAGGTCGCGTACGGCAGGCGACGCGGTATAGCCGTCGAAGGTGAACACCCCCTCGTCGGTGAGGAACATTATCCTGTCGCCGCACAGCGCAATCGTATTTTTATATATCCTTCCCGTAGCTGTAAACAGCTTTTTCAGCGAAAATTCGCTTTGGTCGCCGTATGCGGTCAGGCGGTAGATGCCGTGCTCGCGGAAGATGTAAAGATAGCCGAGGAAGGACACCGCCGCCAGCGCGTCGCCGCATTCGTCCGAGAAGGATATGTACCCCGCCTCGTCGCCGGATACGCTCCAATTCTCCGGATCGAAATCGTCCGAGAACCAGAGCTGATTGCTCTCGCCGTTCAGCGTTCCGTATATCCTTTCGTTGTGTACCGTCACCGACGAGAATCTGGGCGCGGACGTCACCGTCTTGACCGTACCGTCGTCCAGCACCGCGAACGTGCTGGACGGCGAGCACATGAGCAGGACGTCTTTGCCGTCGTAGTTGTAGCTCACCGCCGCCGCCTCCCCGGTCAGCGTATACCCCGCCACCTCGTGCCATGTGTCGTTCTCGAACACCGCGGTGTAGTAAAGCGCGCCCTCCGAAGTCTGTATGACGAGTCTGTCGTCGTAGTTGCCCTGATGTCTGCGGCGGTAATGGAATATGCCCTTCACCTTTACCCCGGAAGGAAGCGCGGGATAGGCGTGCCGCGCGCCGTGGAGCACAGCGTCGAAGCCTTTCGCGGCGTCAAGCCCCAGTTTGCCCGTGAGCACGCCGTTTTGTATGCGGTAGTTGTACATCTCCGGCGTATAATCCCAGTCGAGCACACTCTCGTCCGTGGTGGTGCGTATCCCTTTGAATCCTATGCGCACGGTGCGCGAAGCGGTCGGTACTCTCATGACCGCCTCCGTCCGGACGCGCCGAGCCTCATGGCTCTGCCCTTGTAGCGCACCGCGGACAGCGCGTCGCGGAAGGACTCGGAGTACGCCTCCGCAAGGTCGAACACCTTGTCCTGAAGATAATATTCCGCAAGCGTCCCGTCGGACAGCGCGGAAGGCGTGATGCGCATGTCGGCTATCTCGTCCGTGAGCGCAGCTTCGTCGGGGAGATAGGCGTAGCGGAGCGTCGCTCTGCCGCAGTAGTCCGCGCTCAGCCCTTCGGGGCGCACCCACACCCGGTATCTCACACCGTCCGCCGTCAGCGAAACGGGATAGAGAATGCGCTTTCCGAGTCCGCCGACGTCCACTGTCCCGTCCGCGACGGTCACCTTTTCCTCGGCGTAAAGCGGAATATACTCCGTGACCGCTTCGCGGTAAGCTATGTTCATGGCGGCAAGCAGTCTGTCCGCAAGCGCCTGCTGCTCGTCGGTGCACTCTGTCCCGGTAAGGAAATTCTCCCTGCCCATCTTGACAAGACACTCGCCGAGGACTTCTTTTACCAGCATAATCCCTCCTTTTCGGCAAGCGCCGCTTCCGCCTTGTCCAAAGCGGCTTTTTCGGCGGCTCTCTCCGCGTCGGCGCACGCGCGCTCGATCTCACGCAGCAGCGCGTCCGCTCTTTCCACGCGGGTTTTGCGGACGCGCGCGATGACGCGCGCGTCCAGCTCTCCGCGGGGGACGGTCAACTGCAATTCGCCCGAAACGCGGATCTCGTATCTTCCGAGCCGGGCGTTGTAGAACAGTCGGTATCTCCCGTCGATCTCCTTCAGCCTCTCCCCTATGGAATAAAGGTCGGCGGCGACGGGTATGAGCTCCTCTTCTCTCACAGCCATGTCGCGGTAAGGGTGATGTCGGAGTTCACGGGATCGGCGAAATCGTAAGCCTCTCCGTCAAGCTCCCAGCCCATGAAAGACAGGCTCGTCTTGGTGGGATCGGCGGGTTTCACCGCCTTGCCGCCGGGCAGCACTATCTGCGGATCGACCGACGTGCCGCCGTCGCTGTCGAACGTCACGGTGTAATATGCCGTTCCGCCGCCGCCGGACGAGGACGAACCGTCGAACACGAGCTTCGCCTGTCCCATGGGACGCGCGCAGAGCAGATCCGCATACTTCACGAGCGTCGCGCTGTAAGACGCCTTGCCGGGGATCTGGTGCAGGACGCTGCCGCTCTCCCCTTCCAGCCATCTCCAGTCGCAGAGCTGGTGCAGCTTGAAGTCCTCGGAGTTGAGCAGATACACCGTGCCGTCCGCGACGAATCTGTCCGCGACGAAGGGCACGCCCGCGTAAGAGAGCGCCTTGTAACCGCCGTCGAGATTCATGTAGTCGAGGTTGGTGCGGTTCTCGGTGAGGTAGTCCACATACTGCCGTCTGGCGTCGAAGGAAGCGACGATGAAGTCCACCGTGCCGCCCGCGACCTCCTCGATGACGTCCACCGCGGACTGTATCGCTCCGGGCGTGACCTTGCCGGACACGTTCTTGACATAAGGCTTCAGGAAGCTGTAATCGCTGCGGTTAAGCCCGTAGATGGTGGGCGTGTCGCCGAACACCGCTTCAAGCCCCGTGATCTCGTTGCCCTTGGACCCCTGGACGTAGAGCTTATAGCCCGCGCCTATCTTGGCGGAGGCGGAAGCGCTCAGCTTCACGGTCCTGCTGTCGCGGTCGATGCCGAGAATGCGCGCGCCGCTGAGAGCGGTGTCCTTGACGTCCGAGGAATTGTAAACGTCCACGGTCATGCCTTCCATGAGCGCGCGGACGCTGTCCACGGTAATCGTATCGTTGGACGACGCGACGTTCTCCACAGTGGTGGCGATAAGACCGCTGCCGTCGCCGTAAAGCATACGTCCGAAATTGAATTTGCTCGCTTTGAGCAGTCCGTCCATCTCCGCGTTGAGCAGATTGACGAACGCGCCGGCGCTGTTCTGCGACGCGCGCACCGCCTTGTCGGAGATCTCGATCCTGCCGAAAAGGTTCTTGAGAGTGAGCGTGAACTGGGCGTAATTGTTGCCGCCGCTAAGGGGCAGGCTGTCCGTTTCGCTGCCCGAACCTATGCCGCCGTTGATGCCGTAAGGCGCGAGTTTTCTGACCTCTTTGCCCCATACGTCCGCGCCGGTCTGACCGATCTTCGCAAGCAGCGGATTCACCCCTACATTGAGTTGATCTGCCAGAACGCCGAGATAAAACGTCTTTAATGCTTTATCCGCATTTGTAAGTGTAACCATAACATTCTCCTATTCCGTTTCTTTCAAAAACAGTCCGCCCGCTTCTTCGATACTCTTGGGAACGATGCGCGGAGCTACGCCGAACTGTCCTCCGTCGCGCATTACGACCGGCGGCTGTCCCGCGCGCAGTCCCTTGAGATATCCGTCCACGACCGCCGCTTTCACCGCGGTTGAGGTCAGGACGTAATCGTTGAGAAATTGTCCGTCGGACATGAGCTGCTCCGGGGTGCGGAACTTTGCCGCAAGCACGCGCACGAGCGCGTTATGCAGGCAGTTCCCGTCGTTTTTGAGGTCGGGATGACGCATTATTTCCTTCGCCATATCCTTTGCGAAAGGTTTTGCGGCAGGGGTATCTGCAAAGAACTTGTCCACCGCCTCCTTCCACTCCTCCTCCGTCGGCGCGCACGGCTGAGCGGCGGCGGCAAGCTGTCTTTCCGCCTCCGCAAGCCGCTGGGAGCGGCGCGTGAATTCGCGCTCAAGCTCGCCGTACGCCTTGAGCAGTTCCTCCGGGTTTCTGAACTTTCCTACGGACATACCGTTTTTGTCATTATTTTCGCCGCTCTCCGCGGCGGGTGCGGAGGAGCCGGTTTCCGCGTCCGCGGACGCTTTTCTCTCCGCGGCGCCTGCGGCGTTCAAGTCCCCGTCCGCGCTCTCCGTCTTTAAGATCCTCTTTTCTTCCTTATCCTTCACCGTTCTCTCCTCCGAAACGCTTTTCGAGTTCCGCCACGCCTTGCGCCAGCGCGGCGAGTTCCTTGTGTTTGCCTATGTGCGCGCTCACCCTGTCGTGGAATTTCGCGTCCTTATCGCAGGGCGCGGATACGACTAGGCGGGTATGCTCCGCGATGTGCAGCGCGTGGTCGTCCAGCACGTCCGGCGTGACCTCGCGGGTGCGCAGCTCGAAGTTCTCCCTCTCCGCCTTTGCGATGTGCGCCTCGTCCGTGTCCCTGGACTGCTCCCAGTTGCCGAAGCCGAGGATCTCCAGCAGTTTCGTCTTGGTGCGCGACGGGATCGCTCCGCTCTCGTCCGAGAAGAGTCCGAGGTTGAGCAGATCGTACACCATTGCCCTGCGCGCCGAGAGCGTGTCCTCTATCTCGTTGGTGGTGTCGAACGTCACGTCCTCGGAGCCGAGATCGTTTGCGGAGAACTGCATTATCTCCACCTCTCCGCTCTCGCCCACCACTCTCTTCATGCGCGGCGCGGCGGCGAACTGCTTATACAGTCTGATGATGTGTCTGCCTATCCTTTTCACCGCCTCTCTGAGGCTGTCGGCGGTGAGCGAGATCCTGGTGTCATCCTGTTCGAGCAGCAGAGAGATCGCCGTGCCCGACGACACGTTGCTCGGCACCTGCGAATAGGTCGTGACTTCGCTCACGCCGCTTATCATGACGAATTCGTTGAGCAGTTTCTCCTCCTCCGCGCCGAACTCCGACGGCACGCTCCCAGCGTTCAGCATGACGGGCGGCGTGCTGCCCTGCCTGTACACCAGTATCTTGCCGGGCGGCAGTCCCTCTTCCTCCAGCGCCTCGGTGTCCACGCTGCCGTCCTCGACGGCGAGCACACCCATGGCGATACGGTTCATGAACTCGTGCTTGCGGTTCTTCACCGCGTTGTACGCCCTCTGCACGGGGATGATGCGCTCCACTACGCTCGATCCGAAGAAATTGCCCAGCGAATCAAGGCACACCTGCCGCGCGAAAGGATAGCCGCGTTTGCCGTCCTCGCCGTTGACATACGGCAGCGGACCGTCGTGTACGAGCGCGTCGCCCGCCACGATGAGCAGCCTGCCGTCGGGATGCTCCTCGGTGGGCAGCTCGTACTTCTCGATGACGAGCACCGCGTCCTCCCTCGCCTCGGACACCATCTTCGGCACCGTCGCATGGTAGCCGAATCCGCCCAGCACGTCCGCGTTCTCGAAAGAAAACACGTTGAGAGTCCTGCCCTGCACGCGCTTTTTCCATATGCGGTGCACGTCCTCCGTCCCCATGACTTTGACGTGCATGACGGAGGGCTGCGCGTCCAGATCCGCCACGGCGATGTTTTCGGGGAAGATCTCGAAAGGCGGACACACCGATATGCGCACCTCCCCTTCTTTCAGGCTTCCGTCCGCCGTGAGAGCCATGCCCTTTGCCGTATCCCACGTGATCTTGTAGAACACGCACCCCGTCACCTCGCTCCACACGTTCGCCTCGCTCATGAGAGAGCTGAATCCGTTCTCCGCCGACACCGCCTGAATGAGCTTGGTCGCCACGTCCGCGGAAGCTCTGTCCGAGTCGTCCGGAGTGGATGGGCGCACGCTCGCCTTCGCCTTGACGCGTGCGAGCTTGGAAAGGCGCGTTTCGAGAATTGGCGCGATGTGGTTGTACACCTCGCGGCACTGCCAGTAATACTGCCTGCCGTACTCCTCCACGTCGCCGCGCGCGGAGATCTCCGAAAACTGATTGCCTATCACGAAATTCATGTTCAACCGCCAGTTGAGTTCCACGGGGCGGCGCGCCTCCTGCCTCTTTTTGAAATCTTCCAGCACCGCCGAAACGATTTCCTGTTCAACTTTCGACATCTATTTCTCCTTTTTTTCCGCCGCGCGCACGCGCTTTGCGTTCGCCGCCGGCCCTCTTTTTGTCCTCCGCCGCAAGCTCTGCGACAAGCCTCTTTCTCTCCGCCTCCAACTCCTCGTCCGTGAGCTCGTCGTCCCCCCGTCCGGAGGAGAGTTCCAGATAGGTCTTGAGCGCGGTGCTGTCCGGCGGATAATACTTTTTGGTCACCTTGCGTTTCACGAGCACGAGCTCTCCCTCCGGTGTGACGGAATATTCCTCCTGCACCTCGTCGCGCGAATAGCCCGTGGCTTTTTTGAGAAGAGTTTTCAAAATCTCGTCATCCATGCTTTCTCCCTTCTGACGGTGCGGACGAGCTGCTCCTTATCGCGCTGAATGACGCTCTTTTCGGGCGGAGCGGGAAGGGCGGGCGCGGGGCGCGACATCACGAAGTATCTCAGCTCGTCCAGAGCGTGGTCGTCGGCTTTGCGCGGTCTGTCCCCCTCTCCCCACCAATAGCTTTTGAGTTCGCGTATCAGGTTCACGCAGTTGCGGAAGATGAAGATCTCCGGCGGATCTTTGCTAAACAAGGACTTTATGCGCTGTATTCCGCTGTACAAATCCTTGTTTACGCGCGTATTGACAGATATCCCCCTTTCCGCGAAAAGCTCCGCGACGCTCTTCTCCGCGGCGAGCGTGCGCTGGGAAGCCGCGCTGTCTATGAGCGCGCGGAGCCTGCCCGAAGAGTCCCTGCGCCAGCCGAGAGAGTCGGCAAGCGCCAGTATCTTCTCCGCGTGCCAGTCCACGTCCTTTCCCGCGGCGTAATGCTCTCCCACGACGTATATGCGCCCGTCGTAGTCCGCCGCGTAGAAGTGGCAGCTTGTCGGATTGCGCAGTCCCGGATCGATGGACACGGCGCACTGCCAATCCGCCGGCACGTCGAAGGGATCGATGACATGCCGCTCCGGATCGAACTCCGGATACACCAGCCCCTCTCCCGAACGGAACCTGCCGAACCGCCTGGACTGCTGCTCCTCCTCGGACATGAGCGCGGTCATGCCCTCTATCTCGGACGAATCCAGGTAGGGATTGTCCTTCCACTCCATGTGCGTGCACCACACTTCGGGATCGTTCCTCTCGTTCAATTCGATCTCGCCGTACACCCACGTCAGCCCCTTGAGCGGAGTCATCGTCCCGAAGATGCAGCCGCGGCGGTCGAACACGCGCATGCGGCACTCCTCGTAGATGTCCTCCGGCGGCTCTTCGTCGAACCACACGAAATCCAGCGATGTCCCCTGAAACTTCTCCCTGCCCTGATCGCAGGACTTGAACCCTATCTTCGACAGTCCGCCGAAAGCGTTGCGCACTGCGATGTGATCGATGATGCCGTACTCCGGCGCGCTCTTTCTGCCGCTCAGCATGACGATCTCCTCTATGCGCCGCGGAGGAAGATATTTCAGGATCTTGGACTGCGCCACGTCGCGCTGCACCTGCTGCGTGAGGCTCACCACCCACCCCTGCACGTTCGGGCGGTTGGGGCGGTAGGGGTGTTCGCCGAGGGCGAGCCATACGCTCTCCGCCGCGCCGCACTCCGTCTTGCCGGACCTGTTGCCGCCGAACACCCAACGGTTTCGGCAGGCGCACCGGTGGAACTCCATCTGTTTGGCATGCACCGTTCCGCGGTTGTAGTTCCTCAGCGGTTCGCGCGCTCTCGCCGCCAGCTCGCGCTCGATACGGAGTATTCGCTGCACCGTCTGTTTCTCGTCCATGGCGCAATACTAAACGTGCTTTCCGCGGCTTTGCAAACTTTTATGACGGACAGAAAAGAGCTGACTTTCCGCGGACTGCCGTCCGCCGCTCCGCATACCGCCGCGCGCGGTTTCCGCGAAAGCGTCCTCATACCGGACAGAGGATTTCATGCTGCAACCGTCCGGCGTGCCGTCGCGCCGCATACCTCCGCGGCGGAGTTTTCGCCTTGCAAAAAGGGAAACGGGAGAAAAACCGGCGTAAAAAACGCCTCTCAATTTCTTTCGAATTGTGCTTAAAGACTTTATTTTTGACTATAATTATTGTACTATATGAGCATGAGAAAATTTTTGGTTTCCGCGCTTGTGCTCGTCGTCGCCGCGCTCGCATTCACGGCGTGCGGCTCCTGCGCCACCGCAGACGGCACGGCATACGCTGCAGGGAACGAATTCTACATCTGCATCTCCCCCACCGACGACACCCTGGCGGCGGAAAACAACACCTCCGCTCTCCCGTCGTCCGTCCCCGCCCTTCTTCCCGGAGCAGGCAGCGAAGTGGGGTTTTATCTCATACAGAGCTACTACTACAAGGCTACTCTCACCGGCAGCGGCGACAGCGCCGTATATTCCATAGGCGGACTTTACGTCATGGCGTCCGCCATCCCCGAAGGTGCCGTCCTGACAAGACTTCCCGAAGGCGCGACGGAAGAAAACGCGCTCCCCGTCCTCACTCTTGCGGAAGGCGCGTCCGTCACGCTCGCCAACTATCTCACCGTAAGTTACGGCGACACGGAATACACTTTGCGCTATCTCGGACTTTCCGCAGACGACGGAACGTCGGTGGTATTCCTCGCCGAAAACGGCACCGTGTCCATCTACGGCACCGCAAGCGCGGACAGTTTTGAGGAATTCTCTGTGCCGTGGCACCCGATCGCGGCGGAAAGGCGGGCGGAACTGCTCGCCCCCGACGAGCCCGCGGACGACGGCACTGCCGACGGCGACCTCACGGGAGGCACTCCGTCGAATGCTCTCCGCATCATCCTCATCATAGGGATCGCGGTGCCCGCGCTGCTCATAGTTTTCCTGCTCTTCAAGCCGTCCTCCAAGCGCAACGATACGAGGCGCACGACCATGCGCAGACAGGACACGGAGCGCGGCATAGACTACGACCGCGAGCGCAGCTACGAGAGCGACCGCGACCGTTACGAGCGCGGCTACCGCGACTACGAGCGGCGCGACTACCCCGAAAACCGCGGTTACGGCGGCTACGACCGCGACGACGACAGAAGATACTGATTACAAACGACACAGGATATACGTTCCAACAAAAGGTAAGATATGAGAATTTTCATCGCATCCGACATACACGGCTCCGCCGTCAATCTCGAAAAGTTTTTCTCCATCGTGGACAGCGAGCTCCCCGGACACCCCGACACCAAAGTCGTGCTCCTCGGCGACACCTACAACCACGGGCCGCGCAATCCCCTGCCCGAGGGCTACGCGCCCATGCGCGTCGCAAAACTTCTCAACGACGCAATGAGTTTCATCACCGTCATCAAGGGCAACTGCGACAGCGAAGTGGACGAGATGATCTCCAACTTCCCCATCATCGGCGATTTCGGCATGGAATGGAACGGGCGCACCGTCTACTTCACCCACGGGCACAAGATCAATCCCGACTCCCCCCAGCCGCGCGCAAAGGCGGGGGACATAGTGTTCTACGGGCACTTCCACAAGCCGTCCGTAAAGGACGTGAACGGGGTGAAATACGTGTGCGTAGGCTCGGTGGGCATCCCCTTTGATGGCACGCCGTCGAGCTACGCCGTCCTGGACGAGGACAAGGTGACCTTGAAGAGTTTCGCAGGCGAAGTGCTGGACTCATTCGACCTCGCGTAAGCGGAAAACGAACGCCGCAAAAAGCGCAAAAGCGCGTGCCTCAGCCGCGGAAATGTCGCGGAGATGACGAAACGCACGGAGCACCACACCGCGCCGCACGGCGCAAAATGCAAAACAGCACGTTCAACACACCGAAACGTACGGATAAAAATACGATCGCGCCGAGTCTGCGGCACAAATGCGATTATGATAAAACGGTTATGATAAAACGGAGGGATTATGAATACGATACGACTGAGGACTCCATTTGAAGTTTCCGACGTTCCGCTTGCGGAATATCCGCGCCCGCAGTTCGTGCGCGACAGCTACAAGACGCTCAACGGCTGGTGGGACTATGCCATCTACAAGCGCAGCGACGGTTTTCCCGGCTGGCAGGGGAAGATACGCGTCCCCTTCTCTCCCGAATGTCTGCTTTCCGGACTTCCCGAGGGCGTGGAAGTCATGCCCGACGACGTGCTTTGCTACCGTCTTAAATTCAACGTGGAAGAAGATTTCCTGAAAGCGCACACATTCCTGCATTTCGACGCGGTGGACTGCTTTGCAACAGTCCGGCTCAACGAAAAGGAACTCGGCACGCACGTCGGCGGCTACACTCCCTTCGGTTTCGACGTCACGGGCATTGTCAAAGCCGGCGGCAACGTGCTGGAAGTGGTCGTCACCGATCCATCCGACACGTCCTACCACTCGCGCGGCAAGCAGAAGCTCCGCCACGGACAGATATGGTACACTCCGCAGTCCGGCATATGGCAGAGTGTGTGGATGGAGAGCGTGCCCGCCTCGTATCTTCGCGACATGACCATCATCCCCGACATCGACCGCGACAAGCTCATCCTCAAGTTGGACATCGTGGGCGCGAACGGCGCGGACATCGCCGTCATGGACGGCAACAAACTGCTCAAGGCGCAGAAGATTACGGGCAATATTGCGGAGATCGACTTCGACGGCTACGAACTGTGGTCGCCCGAACATCCCAAACTCTACGACCTCGCGGTCAAGGTCGGCGACGACGTGGTGCGCTCCTATTTCGGCATGCGCAAGTTCTCCGTCGTGACGGACAGGAAGGGCTTCAGGCGTCTTGCCCTCAACAACAAGCCCTACTTCCACTCCGGAGTGCTGGATCAGGGCTACTGGTCGGATGGCATGCTCACACCTCCCTCCAACGCCGCCCTCGAATACGACGTCAAGCTCGTGAAGTCCATGGGCTTCAACATGATACGCAAACACATCAAGATCGAGCCGCTCCGCTGGTACTACCACTGCGACAAGGAGGGTATCCTCGTGTGGCAGGACATGGTGTCCGGCGGCACGGACTACAAGTTCGCGGCGATAGGCGTGCTCCCCTTCGTCGGCATACACGTCAAGGACAACCACTACAAGTTCTTCTCCCGCGCGGACGAAGAGGGGCGCAAGGAATATGTCAACGAAATGTACGACACCGTCGCCAGACTCAAGAACTGCGTTTCCCTCGCCGTATGGGTGCCCTTCAACGAGGGCTGGGGACAGTTCGACTCCGTGGAGATCACCGAAAAGCTCCGCGCCGCCGATCCCACGCGCATCATCGACAGCGTGAGCGGCTGGCACGACCAGGGCAAAGGCACCTCGCAGCTCAAGAGCCTGCACGTCTACTTCAAGCCCATCCGCATACCCAACGACGAGAGGTGCGTAGTCCTCTCCGAGTTCGGCGGCTATTCTCTGCCCACGGAAGGGCACATGTTCAGCCCCGACAAGATATTCGGCTACAAGATCTACAAGTCGCAGGAAAAATTTGCGGAAGCGTTCAGGCGGCTCTACGAAAAGTCCGTCATCCCCAACATCGAAAAGGGACTTTCCGCCACCGTCTACACGCAGGTGAGCGACGTCGAGGAAGAGATCAACGGGCTGGTCACATACGACCGCCGCATAGTCAAACTCCCCCGCGACGTGGCAAGAGAAGTCAACTCGAAACTCGTACTCTGACCGCCGCGGCGCGCAAGAGCGCCGTGGCTTCAACGACACGGACGGCCGCCGGCGGGCGCATAAACGCACCGCCGCACCGGACGCACAACGCGCGCAGAGCGCGCAAAGAGGACACATGAGCAAAGCGGACAAGATATTCGTCGCGACATGCCGCGACATCATAGACAACGGCGTGTGGGACACCGATCTCCCCGTGCGCCCGCGCTGGGCGGACGGCACGCCGGCACACACGGTCAAGAAATTCTGCATAGTCAACCGCTACGACCTTGCGGAAGAGTTCCCCATCATCACGCTGCGCAAGACCAACTTCAAAGCCGCCGTGGACGAGATCCTGTGGATATGGCAGAAGAAGTCCAACAACGTGCACGACCTCGGCTCCCACATCTGGGACAGCTGGGCGGACGAGAGCGGCTCGATAGGCAAGGCGTACGGCTATCAGCTCGGCGTGAAGCACATCTACAAAGAAGGCGAATTCGACCAGGTGGACAGGGTTCTCTACGACCTTAAGCACAACCCGTCCTCGCGGCGCATCATGACCAACATCTACACCTTCGCGGATCTGCACGAGATGAACCTCTACCCCTGCGCCTACTCCATGACCTTCAACGTGACGGGGGACAGACTCAACGCCATCCTCAACCAGCGCAGTCAGGATACCCTCACCGCCAACAACTGGAACGTAGTGCAATACGCGGTGCTCGTACATATGTTCGCGCAGGTCAGCGGGCTGAAAGTCGGCGAACTCGTACACGTCATCGCGGACGCGCACATCTACGACCGCCACGTCCCGATAGTGGAGCGTATATTGCAAAATCCGCAGTTCAACGCACCGAAATTCACGATAAACCCCGATATAAAGAATTTCTACGACTTCACCGTGGATGACTTCGCCTTGGAAAACTACGAGTACACTCCCCTCGGACAAAAGGTCGAAGTGGCAATCTAGCGGGGAAATTATTCCCCCACACACCCTAAACTACGGCTGTACTCCATGCACGACTTCTTACTCATAACAAGCAACGCGTGCCGCACAGCAATAATCGGCCGCACACCGGCGCAAAGCAATCGACAGGAGAACGCGGATGAAATCAATCGTTGCTGTAGACGAAAAATGGGGCATCGGAAAAAATAACGATCTCCTCTTCAACATCAAAGCCGATATGCGGCATTTTGTCGAGCATACGCGCGGAAAGATCGTCGTCATGGGCAGCAACACTCTGCGCTCGCTTCCCGGCGGCATGCCGCTCAAAAACCGCATCAACATAGTACTGAACCCCGAAGGCAGCGACGCGGACGCGGAGGAAAAGGGATACATCCTCGTGCGCTCGCTTGACCAGCTGCTCGCGCAAGCCGCCGAATACGAACCCGACAACGTCTATGTCATAGGCGGCGCCATGATGTACCGCACTCTCCTGCCCTACTGCTCGGAGGCTATAGTCACCAAAGTGCGCGCGGACGGCGATGCGCAGGTGTTTTACGAAAATCTCGACCTCCTCCCCGAATGGGAACTCGCGGACGAATCCGCCCCCCTCGAGGACAGCGGCTACACCTTCACCTTCTGCACTTACCGCAACAAAACTCCGAAAGCGATTTAACCGCACCCACACCAACTCTGCGGCAGCGATGAAAAATTATCAAAACAAAACGGGCGTTTGCCCGTTTTCATGTCTCTTACAGCCACATTGTAAATAGCAACAGAGTGTTTCCATTTGGGGACGGGGCAAATTTGGAAACTAACTTTCCATTTTTGCCCCGTCCCAAAAACAGATGCAAGAAACATATAATCTGCATTTATATTCCAAAACCGCATTACTCTTTTACAAACGGTATATACGCCACTGTTATGTTTCCATTATAATACACGCCGGTATCATAGCCTCCGCTAGCAGTATAAAATCTTAACACATATCTCCCGTTACTTCCTTTAGACGTAACTTCCCACGAGGTATACTCTATAATTATTCCGGGCGCATATCTGTTCCCAATAAACCCATACACATACATCTTGGCAGTGTCTTTGTCAATCTCTATATACGAATCCGACGTAAAAACATAATTGTATTCTTCATTTATACACAAACCTGTTTGAGGATCCGCATCCACATAATATTTTCCGATGATTTCACGCTCGGGGGCTCCTAAGGTTGTAGCAAGAACTATTATCAACACAATAGCAACAATCACTACTATCCCTATCCATATCGCTTTTTTATGCTGTTCATAGAATGAGAGCTGATATGTTGCTGTCGAAGAAGATGAATTCTGTGTTACGCCGCTTGATTGCGATGCAACTATGTGAGAAGCACTATTTTCCGCATTACCGAGCTCAGGATCCGAACTCACGGAGAACGCCTTATGGCATGTGGGACAAACTGTCAGTTTTTTGTCGGTTCCGACTGCAAGTTTCGCTCCGCAATGCGGACAATTTACCGATTTGAACGATGCGCTTTGTGAGCTTGCTGTCGCGTTTTTCGCAAAATACTCGTTAGCTTGTTTTATCGCGGCGGCGGTGTCAAACCTACGCTTGCAGTTGGGGCAGATCGAGGTCTGATACGCCTCGTTCAGCCCGAGATATTTCCCGCAGTGCGGGCAAATCCCCTTCCGTATCTCCATATTCCCTCATCATGCGCAAAGTCGTGCACTTGATTATATGATAGCTAACTAACGGTTAGTTGTCAAATATAATTTCTAACCAATGGTTATAAAAATAGTATGAGTGATATGACAAATGCAGAGATCATCAAAGAGCGGCTGCGCGAAGAGATAAAGCACAGCAATATGACCACAGCGGAGATCGCGGAGAAGGTCGGCGTGTCGCCGGAGATGATCACGCAATACTGCACCACAAAGAAGCTCCCGAAGCTGGACACTTTTGCCGCCCTTTGCCGCACCCTCGGCGTCTCCGCGGACTACATCCTCGGTCTCGGCGAATATTGAGCCACTTTACATTTGGGGACGGGGCAAATTTGGAAACAAACTTTCCATTTTTGCCCCGTCCCCAAACGGAAACAAAAACATCAACCGCGTTCTCACAAGGTGAAAGTATAACTCAAACAAAGCTTACTTCACGTCACGCAGGAATTTTTCATGCTGATCTTACTCCGCTGAGGGCGCGATATTTAGATGAAGAACGCGAAAGGCACATCAATCGCGGACGCGCGGCGTACTTTCCGTACGCAAGCGGTCGCGTTGATGTGCCTGACAAAGTTATTCGCTAAATAGCGCACCCTCAGAAGAGGTTGTAGCCGGCTTCGAAACACGCCTGATTCGACGGTATGAACTGCGGCTTCGCCGCAAACACCTTGGCGATGGTGTCCATCATGACTTGCTTGGGGAACACGCCGGAGAGCTTGATGTACGCGCCGAGAATGACGAGGTTGGACGCCTTGTCGTTGCCCACTTCGTGCGCGATCCTGTTCGCCTCGATATAGTAAGCCTTGACGTCGTCGCGGCTGCACTTGTCGGAGATGAGCGAGCTGTTGATGATGACGAGTCCGCCGGGCCTCACCTTGTCCTGGAACTTAAAGAGGCTGGGCGTATTCATTGCGATGAGGCAATCGGGCACCGCGATGATTGGTGAAGCCACTTCTTTTTCATCGAGCACGACGGAGCAGTTCGCCGTACCTCCGCGCATTTCGGGTCCGTAGGAAGGCAGCCACGTTGCCGCCATATTTTCATACATTGCCGCGTACGCGAGCATCTGTCCGAGCGACAGCACGCCCTGTCCGCCGAAGCCTGCGACTATGACTTTTTCCATACTACTCTACCTCCTTGAACACGCCGAGAGGATATTGCGCGGTCATCTCGTTCTTGACGAAATCCAGCGCCTTGACGGGGGACATATGCCAGTTGGTGGGGCAAGTGGACAGCAGCTCGACAAATGAGAAGCCTTTGCCTTCCATCTGGTTCTTGAACGCCTGCAAAATGGCTTTCTTCGCCTTTTTGATGTTGGGTACGTCCGCCAGCGAGCAGCGCGCTATATAGCTGGGGCCGTCCAGCGTCGCAAGCATTTCGCTCATGCGGATGGGATTGCCGTTCACCTTCGCGTCGCGGCCCGCAGGGCATGTGGTCGCCTTCTGTCCGAGCAGCGTGGTGGGTGCCATCTGACCGCCCGTCATGCCGTAGATCGCGTTGTTGATGAAGATGACGGTGATGTTCATTCCGCGCGCCGCGGCATGGACGATCTCCGCCATACCGATGGACGCGAGGTCGCCGTCGCCCTGATAGGCGAACACGATATTGTCGGGATTGGTGAGCTTGATGCCCGTAGCGACCGCCGGCGCTCTGCCGTGCGCCGCTTCCTGCATGTCGCAGTTGAAATATTTGTACGCAAACACCGCGCAGCCGACGGGCGCAATGCCGACCACTCTGCCCTTGAGACCGAGTTCCTCTATAGCTTCGGCAACGAGCCTGTGCGCGATGCCGTGGGTGCAGCCGGGGCAATAATGCAGCGGCGTGTCTGTGAGCATTTCGGTTTTCTTGAATACGACTGCCATATTACGCCTCCTTCTTTACGAACTCCGCGATGTCTTCGGGAGTCATGACGTTACCGCCCGTTCTTGCGAAGAATCTGACGGGCTTTCTGCCTTCGACGACGAGTTTGACGTCCTCGATGTACTGTCCCATGGACAGTTCGACGGTGACGAACTCCTTGACGGAAGGCTGGGAAGCGAGCTTGTCCAGCGCGTCTTTGGGGAAGGGATACAGCGTAATGGGACGGAAAAGCCCCGCTTTCACGCCGTTCTCGCGCAGAATGTCCACCGCGCTCTTCGCAATGCGCGCCACTGTGCCGTATGCCGTGATGATAATCTCCGCGTCGTCGGTGAGATAATCCTCGTACATCGTTTCGTTTGCGCACATATCGTCGTAAACGCCCTGCAGCTTGTGGTTCATCTCTTCAAGCTCGTCGGGTACGATGTAAAGGGAGTTGACCACCCTTCTCGTCTCGCCGAAACCTTCGCCCGTGGTCGCCCACGGCTTCTTGGGGAATGTCGCCGGATCTTTCATGTCGGGGAGCGTGACCGCTTCCATGATCTGACCGAGCATGCCGTCGCCGAGGATCATGACGGGCAGACGGTATTTCTCCGCCTTGTCGAACGCGTCGTACACGAGATTGACGCACTCCTGCACCGAGCAGGGGCCGTACACCAGCATCCTGTAGTCGCCGTGTCCGCCGCCCTTGACCGCCTGGAAGTAGTCGCCCTGCGCGGGCTGAATGCCGCCGAGACCGGGTCCGGAGCGCACCATGTTGATGATGACGCAGGGAAGCTCCGCGCCGCATATGTAGGAGATACCCTCCTGCTTGAGGCTGACGCCGGGGCTCGAAGAGCTCGTCATCGCTCTGCCGCCGGCACCCGCCGAGCCGTAGACCATGTTGATCGCGGCGATCTCGCTCTCCGCCTGAATGAAGTGCCCGCCGACTTGCGGAAGACGCCAGCTCATGTATTCAGGGATCTCGTTCTGCGGAGTGATGGGATAACCTGCGTAAAAGCGGCAGCCGCCGCGGATAGCGGCTTCTGCGATTGCTTCGTTGCCTTTCATAAGTTTTCTTTCTGCCATAACTTACTTCTCCACCGTGATCACGCAATCGGGACACATCGTAGCGCAGAACGCGCAGGCGATGCACTGTTCGGGGGCGATCTCTTCCACGACGAAATAGCCCTGATTGTTGCTTACCGTTTGCGACACGCGCAGTATCTTCTTGGGACACGCCGTGACGCAGAGACCGCAGCCTTTGCAGGCCTCTTTGTTGATAGTGAGCTTTGCCATAAAAACCTCTTATTATATTTAGTGCACCGTTGCCGGTGCACTAAAAGTCGTTTTCGTTACGCAGCGCATCGGCGGCTCATTCTTCGGAGCCGGCGATAATCTTGTTGAACTGTTCCATTAGCATCGCAAACTGAGCGTCTTCCGCGCTCTGTCCGCTCGCCGCAGGCTGTGCGGCGGGTGCTGCAGGCTGTGCCGCAGGTGCGGGTGCCGCCTTGGGGGCTGCCGCTCTCTTCGGCTTCTCGACGACTTCGCCGGGGACGACTTTCTTGTAGCCCGCGGGAAGAACGGTCTGAATGGTCGCGTTGAGGTCGAGCGTGATGACCTTGTTGCAGAGCGCGCTGTTCTTGTCAGGCTCGATGACGCCCGCGATGACGTCCTTTCCGTAACCCTTCAGGTAGGAAATGAGCGGAGTGATGTCGCCCTTGCCGTAGATGAGGAAGAAACCGTCCACGTTGGGATACTGGGCGAGTCTGGCAGCATCGATGACCTGACGCAGGTCGAGCTTACCCTTTCTCTTCTTGGGAAGGGTGGAGAGAGCGTCGTAGCTGTTCTCCTGAATGAACTCACCGTAGTCCTTGGTGCGCTTTGCGGAATAGCCGTAGAACTTGCATACGGCGACTTCGCCGAACGTAGCCAGCTCTTCGAGCGCGGCATTGAAGGTGGCGAAAGGCACTCTGATGCTCTCTATATCGGCGAGAACCACATACTTTTTCGTTGTTGCCATAATCTTCTCCTTTCTTGCGTGACCGCAATTATCATGTTTCTATTATTTATACTATATAATAACAGTACAAATTTGTCTAGACTTTGGCGGCATTTTTTTCTTCCCTTTTGTAGTAGAAGAGCCACTGCTGCACGAATCCCGAAAGATCTCCGTACTTCCCGACCAGCGTTTCGGACAGTTTTTCCGCCGGCATATCGCCGTAGTAAGGCTGAAAAACCTTCCTTATCCACGTGTCGACCGGGAACACGTCAAAGCGGTTGAACCCGAAAAGCAGCACGCAGTCCGCCACCTTTCTGCCCACACCGTGAAGCGCGGTGAGCCGCGCGCGAAGCTCCGGCGTGGGAAGCCTCCTCCACTCCGAGAGGTCGGCGTCCGTGAGCGACTGCGCCGTGCGCGCGAGATACGGCGCCCGGTAACCCGCTCCTATAGAATAAAAGAAATCCTCCCCCGCGTCCGCGATAGCACCGACTTCGGGAAAGGCGCGGTAGCCGCCCATATCCCTGCCGAGAGCCGAGCACATACGCTCGATGATCCCTTTGATCCTCGGAATGTGATTGTTCTGCGAAATGAGGAATGAAAAGACGGTTTCCTCCGGCGACTGGCGGAGGATATGTATCCCTTTGCCGAACTCGACCGCCGCCGAAACAAGCCCTTCATCCTGCACTTTCGATTGTATTATATCATAGTTTGTGTCAAAATCAAGATATTTTTTGAAAAACGCCGCGTCGTCGCACTCGAAGGAGTATCCTTCCGCGCTCTCACGCGCCTCCGCCATATGCTCTCCGGCGAACATGAGCGTGACTCCGCCCTCTTCGCGGAACCTGAACACCTGACCGCAATTCAGCGTTTCGGCAAGCGAAAAGGTGGGCGTTTTTTCAACCTCGAATCTCATATCTGCGCACTCTGCGGCGCACTCGTCATTCGTGCTCCGGAAAAACAAAGACCGAGATCGCTCTCGGTCCTCGTGTCAGTCCGCGTAAACGGAAACCTGTTTTCTGTCTTTGCCCACACGCTCGAATTTCACGGTGCCGTCGACGAGGGAGAACAGCGTATCGTCCTTGCCTCTGCCGACGTTGTTGCCGGGATGATACTTGGTGCCGCGCTGACGCACGAGAATGTTGCCTGCCAGCACGAACTGCCCGTCCGCGCGTTTGGGACCGAGCCTCTTCGCCGCGCTTTCACGTCCGTTGTGGGACGAACCGGTACCTTTCTTATGAGCGAACAATTGGATCTTTATAAACATTTCACTCTACCTCCAGATTGATGAAGTCCGAAAACTCTTCGTAGAGATCGGACACGCCGAGATATGCCGTACGGAGTATCAGGTCCGCGTCGTGACGCTGCGCCGCCGTGATCTTTTCGGGGATCGTTGCGGAAAGAAACCCTTCCTTTTCGTCCACCTTGTACTCTACGTCTATCCCCGCAAGCCGCATCAGTCCGAGCACTGCCGTCTGAACGACGGAACTCACTGCCGCACAGACGATGTCCTCGCCCTCTTCGGCATAGCCCGTATGCCCCTTGCAGGTGACGCCGGCGAGCACGCCGCCGCGCCTTATGAACCTGACCGTAGTCATATTCAGCCTTTGATGCCGGTGATCTTCAGCTCGGTGTAGGGCTGACGATGACCTTGACGCTTTCTGATCTGCTTCTTGGGCTTGTAATGGAAGACGTCCACTTTGGGGAACTTGCCCTGCGCGTTGACGACTGCTTCGACCTTGACCGCCGCCGCATCCGCGCCCGCCTTCACGCTGCCCTCGTCATCGACGAACATCAGCACGTCGAGTTCGACTTTCGCTCCGACTTCCGCGTCGATCTTCTCGACCTTGACGAGCATGTCCTTCTCGACCTTGTACTGCTTTCCGCCGCAACCGACTATAGCGTACATATTCTACCTCCTCTGACCAGTCTCGCCGTAATGGTGACGGTTTCCCGTGCTTAAACGACCACTTTCGAGCGGCTCGACATTCACTTTACCAAAAATACTCTCCCCTGTCAAACGTTTTTCCGCCCTTTCGCACAATTCCTTTGTATAAATGATAAATAATACTATGCCGTCGTTCCGGCGTCCGCCGCATTCCGTTTCGCCGCCGCGCCGCCGACGGCTCCGCATACCGTCAGACGCACCGCATTGCCCCCATAAGAGTGTGCGGCGCGAATCTCGATGCCCCTTGCCGCCCGGCAGCCTTACCGCTTGAAAGCCGCACACCGTGCAGAACACCGAAAAGCGCGCCCTAAGGCGCGCCTCCGACAGTGACCGTATCGCATTCACGCCGCACATGCGGTGCGCAACGCGCATTCCGCATCCGCCGCCCGCAAGCTGTTTTGCGGCATCTGACCGCGCGGATCCGCTATCGCTCTTCCCTGAAATAACTGAGCCCCAGCGACGCCGGCGGCTGGCTCTCCCTGCGGCTGACGATGCTCGTTATGACCAAAACGACGATGGTCACGAGATAGGGTATCATCTTGATCGCTTCACGCCCTGCGAAACCGACGTTGACATAGTTGGGCAGGAGATACAGTATGCTGAACACGATAGAGCCGAGTATTGCCCAGTTGGGACGCCACACCGTGAAGATGACGAGCGCGACTGCCATCCAGCCATAAGTGTCCACGGAGTACTCCACCACACCGCCCGTGTAGTCCATGATGTAGAAGAGTCCGCCGAGACCTGCTATCATACTGCCTATGAGTGTTGCGCCGTACTTATAGTTGGTGACGGAGATGCCCGCCGCGTCCGCAGTGGCGGGGTTTTCGCCGACTGCACGGAGATTGAGCCCCACTCTCGTCTTTTTGATGACGACGGCGGCGATGACCGCAAGGATTATCGCAATATACACGAGCGCGCCGTAGGACAGGAAGAGCGTCGTGAACCAACTCTGTTCGACGATGGGGAATGACTGACGGAAAAATCCGCTTATCGTTGTAAAACCGGTGGTGTTCACCACTCTGCCGCAGAAACTAAGCAGCCCCACACCGAACGTAGTGAGCGCAAGACCGCTGACGTTCTGGTTGCAACGAAGAGACGTTGTAAGCACGCAGTAGATAAGTCCGCCAAGCGCCGCAAAAATCAAACAAAAGATCAATGTAGTAAACGTAGCGCCTGCGGCGGTTATGCCATCGCCTCCGCCCACCGAAGAAACATAAGTGGAAGCACCAATAAGAGCGCCCGATGCGCCCATACACATTATGCCGGGTATACCGAGGTTGAGGTTGCCGGATTTCTCGGTGACAGTCTCGCCGACGGAACCGAAAAGAAATACCGTACTGAACCTTATCGCACTTTGAAGGAACGTAAGTATCATTATGCAGCCACCTCCTCTGCCTTACTCTCCTCAAGTTTCTTCTTACGCGGACGGAACTTGATCTTATAGTTGATGAAGAACTCGCACCCTATGACAAAGAAAAAGAATATACCAGTAATAATATCCGCAAAGAAATCGCTAATGCCGTTATCGGATGCGACCTGTGTGGCACCGATATCAATAAAGGTGTAAAGCATTGCGGTGGCAGACATTGCAATCGGATTAAATTTGCCAAGCCAGGAAACAAGAATTGCCGTAAATCCGCGCCCTCCGACTATATTCGTCGACACCGTATAACTCGTACCACCGACAATGAGCAATCCTGCAAGTCCACACAGGACACCGGACAGTATCATGGTACGAATTATAACCTTTTTGACATTGATACCTATATACTTCGCCGTATTCTCGCTCTCACCGACGACGGAAATCTCATAGCCATGCTTACTGAAACGAAAATAAACAAACAAAAATATGACAGCTGCGGCTACAATAATTATGTTCAGAATATATCTCTCACCGCCTATCTCCGGGAAACGCCCGTAGCGCAAACTCCCAAGCACGCTCGATCCGCTGGGCACCCACGCGAAAATACAAATTGCGACAAGCTGCATTGCGACATAGTTCATCATAAGCGTAAACAGCGTTTCGTTGGTGCGCCACTTAGCCTTGAATATAGCAGGAATGACTGCCCATGCCACGCTGAACGCCACGCTGAAGAGAAACATTATGAGTATGAGCAGTGAGTTGTTAATCGTCCCACCCATATACTGAATGCAAACCACACAGCCGAGACACCCCATGAGCACCTGTCCCTCCGCGCCAATGTTCCAGAAACGCATCTTGAATGCGGGCGTTACTGCAAGTGCAATGCAAAGAAGAATGGCCGTGTTCTGGAAAAAGCTCAATGCCCTGTCGCCGTCACCGAATACGCCATAGAACGAACGCTCGAGAAAGTGCCCTACACTTGCCCCATCGGTTATTATAGCGCTTACTATCGCACTTACGAAAATTGCCACCACAACTGCGGCAATGCGTATGAGCCACGCCTGCCAGCGCGGCACATTATCGCGCTTGATAATGCGGAAAAGCGGTTCTCTTTCTGTCTTCTGTCCCGTCATACTTTCGCCTCCTCTCCGACTGCGGCGGAATCCGTCATGTAAAGCCCGATCTCTTCTTTGGTTGTCTTTCTGCCGTCGAGTATGCCTGTCACTCTGCCGGCACATATGACCATGATCCTGTCGCAGAGCTCGACCAGCACGTCCAGATCCTCTCCGACATAGACGACGGCTACGCCGTTTTCTTTCTGCTCGTTGAGCAGATTATAGATAGTATAAGAGCTGTTGATGTCAAGTCCTCGCACGGGATACGCCACCATGAGCACGGTAGGCGCCGCCGCGATCTCACGTCCGACAAGCACTTTCTGAATGTTACCTCCGGAAAGTCGGCGCACGGGAGTGTGCGAAGAGGGAGTGACGACCTCAAGATCCTTGATTATCCTCTCCGCAAGTTCCTTCGGACGCTTGCGGTCCAGGAAGAATCCGTCAAAATGCGGAGATGACACCGGCTTTAACGCACGCTTTACGCCCTCGTTTTGAGCGGCTGAAACCTCTTCCCCGTTCTTTTTTCTTTTCTTCTTGCCGTCAACGAACAACAGTTTGCCGCGCCTGTAACTGCGGAGCATCATGTTGTCTATGATATCCATGCTGCCCACGAGTCCCATGCCGAGCCTGTCCTCCGGAACAAATGAGAGCCTGACGCCGAGCTCGCGGATTTTGGCGGGCGACTTGCGCATAAGGTTCTCTTCCTTTCCCGTTTTCGGATCGTTGTAAATTATGGTTCCGCCATCCGGACGCTGCAGCCCGGCAATCGCTTCGAGAAGTTCCCGCTGTCCGCTGCCCGCGATACCGGCTATGCCGAGGATCTCCCCTGAGCGCGCGGTAAATGACACGTTGTCCAGCCTCTTCACTCCTTCGTGGTCGGTAAGAGAGAGTCCGCCGACGACAAGCCTTTCCTCGCACCCGACGGGTTCCGCTCTGTGTATGTTGAGGTCGGTCTTGTGTCCTACCATCATTTCGGTAAGCTCCGTGACGTTGGTGTCCGCGGTGTTGACCGCGCCGACGAATTCGCCCTTGCGCAGCACTGCCACGCGGTCGCTGATCTCCATGACCTCGTTGAGTTTGTGCGTGATGATGATAATGCTCTTCCCGTCCTCGCGCATGTTGCGGAGCACCCCGAAAAGTTTCTCCGTCTCCTGCGGAGTGAGCACCGCGGTAGGTTCGTCGAGAATGAGAATATCCGCTCCGCGGTAAAGCACTTTTATGATCTCGACAGTCTGCTTCTCACTGACAGACATATCGTAAATTTTCTTGTTAAGGTCAATTTCGAAGCCGTATTTCGCGGCGATGTCGCGCACTCCCTGCCCACGCTTTCTCGGCAGCCAGTTGAATTTCATCTTCCTGCCGAGTTTTACAATCGGCAACACCGCCGTACGCAGAGCAAGACGGATCCTGCCCGCAACGGTGTCGGTATCGCGCACGGTCTTGACGGGAGCCTCCGCGTCGTCGTTGTCTACGACGTAACGAGCCTGCGCGGCTTCTTCTTTAAGTTCGCCGGCATGCTCACGAACGCTGAAACGCGGCATTTCCTCTCCGAGGATGATGTTGTCCAGCGCGGTGAAAACGTCCACCAGCTTGAAGTGCTGGTGCACCATACCGATCTTATACCTGTATGCGTCCCTGGGCGAACGAATGACGACGGACGTACCCTCGATGAGTATATTGCCCTCGTCCGGGAAATATATGCCCGAGAGCATATTCATGAGCGTGGTCTTACCGCTCCCGTTTTCTCCGAGAACGGAAAGAATCTCACCTTCGTACACCGTGAGATCCACATTCTTATTGGCAACGACATCTCCGAAGTATTTGGAGATGCCCTTCATTTGCACAGCGACGGGTTTTGCCATGCTAGTCCTCCGTGCTTTCGTGTGTTGAAAAAATTATGCAGAGCGGAGCGTATATCGCTCCGCTCTGCAAAGCATTATGTTTTTTAGGCGTTGGCGGTAATCGAAGTGATACCGTCGATGATGATATCGAAGTAAGGCGCAGAACGATAGAGTGACTCGGCGAAGTAGGTGATGCCGGTTTCCTCATCCGTAATGATAACCTGCGTGTCCTTGGCGTAGTTCGTGTCGGTGTCGACGTCCGCAAGATAAGACGTGAGAGTCTTGCCGCCCACGGTGAACGTGGTCACATCGAACACTTGGAGAGTACCCGCAGCAAGCGCTGCAGCGGCTTCTTCGACGGCCTGCTTGACATCATCGCTGACTGCGGCACCGTACTCAAGCAGTTTGACAGAACTGACGTCATCATTATCGGAATAGTGTCCGGTCCAGTCGAAGTCGATTGCGGTCACGCCGTTAATGACGCAGTTGATGTAGTATCTGAAGTAAGGAGCCCAGTCGATCCTGGAGCCGGCAAGATAGGTGCTGTTTTCGGTGAACGCCACGTTGTAGGTCACGTTGGGCACACCCTTTTCCTGACATGCGGTGGGAGCACCGGAGCTGTCCGCATGCTGGCTGATGAGCACGCAATCGGACTCAATGAGCGCAAGCGCGGTGTTTTTCTCCGCGGTCTCATTATACCAGCTGCCGGTGTAACGGACTTCCATCGTCACAGAGGGGCAGACGGACTTAGCACCGAGATAGAAAGAGGTGAAACCGGAGATAACTTCCGCGTAGGGGAATGCGCCGACATAACCCATCTTCGCCTGATCCGCAGTGATCTCGCCGTTTGCGATCATCTCGTTGAGCTCATAGCCTGCAACAACGCCTGCAAGATAACGTCCCTCGTAGATGGAGGCAAATGCATTGTAGAAGTTGGGGAGCAACTCGGTGTGCGCGGTGGTTCCGGTCGCATGCGCGAAACGGATGTTAGGATATTCCTGCGCAGCCTGCAGAATGTAAGACTCATGACCGAAGCTGTCCGCAAAGATCATATTGCAGCCTTCGTTGATAAGCTCGACAGCGGTGTCATAGCAAGTCGCGTCCTCGGGGATACCCGTTCTGATGACCAGCTCGACGCCCATGTCGTTGCATGCTTCGCGCGCCGCGTTGATGAAGTTCGCGTCATAGGTGCTGTTCTCGTCGTGCAGGCAGATAAGACCGAACTTGATGTCTTCTTTCGCAATGGGGGAGAAAGACACGGGACCGGACTCTTGGGGATCGTTGCACGCGGCGAGGCCGATCGCGAGAGATGCGGCAAGTGCGAGTACGAGCACGAGCGCCACAATTTTTTTCTTCATAGTAACCTCCGTATTTTATGCCTTTCGGCTTGTTTACTGCTTTCTGAAAACGATCTTCCCGTCATCCGACATCTCGTCGATGATGGCGAGCGATTTGACGTCATACCCTTCCGCACGCAGCGAGTCGCCTCCGCCCTGATAGCCTTTTTCTATCGCGGCGGCGCACCCGACCAGCGTCGCACCCGTCTGATGCACGAGGGAAATAAGCCCCCTCAAAGCCTCGCCGTGCGCGAGAAAATCGTCGATGATGAGCACGCGGTCGCCCGCCGTCAGATACTCCTTCTCGACAAAAACGGTGTTGACGTTGCCGTGGGTGTAACTCTTCACCTGTGCGGTGTAGCAATCCGAAGATATGTTGGAAGTTTTCGACTTTTTAGCAAAAAGCACCGGGGCGTGGAAGTGTCTTGCCGCATAGCAAGCGATCGCGATGCCCGATGCTTCGATGGTCATGAGTTTTGTGGCGTTGCCGTCCGCGAAAAGCGCGTGGATCTCCTTTCCGATCTCCTCAAGAAGGCTGTCATCGATAAGATGATTCAAAAACCCGCCTACTTTCAGCACCTCGCCCGGAAAGACTTTCCCGTCGGCAAGGATGCGATCCTCCAAAAGTTTCATCCTCGCTCCCGTACGGCGGCGGCAAACCTTATAATATACGCGTGCGCGCCCGCCCGAAAAGAATAAGATTATTATAAGAGTAAGATAATACGCTCCGAACTTCTAGCCCCTTGGGAGTACGACATAATTTTCCCTTTTCCGACATTATAAACTCCGCGTCCCCTTACATGGAAGTAGTGTCCCCCCTCCTTCCCGAAATGAGTGAGAAGCTCCGGCAAGATAATCTTCATGTCCCATGACATGGAAGTATTGTACCCCCTCCTTCCCTTCGGGCTTTCCTCCCCCGTGAGCCCACCCCACCGAAAATACTTTCGGCGGGGGCCCCGGAATGGAGTGACGTTCTCCCAAAATGCGGGACTAGCGCTTTTCCTCTACAAGAGTTTTTAATATCGCACTCACATAACCAAGCGGAGAACGGCACTCACTGAAATCCCTGCACGATTCACCCCACCGAAAATACTTTCGGCGGGGGCCCCGGTTGGAGGAATTCGGCACTCGCACACTTACGCCCGTGTTTACTTAGGTGACATCTAGTGCAACGCGATTGACGCGCTCCCCGCGTAACAATCGCTGGACCTTCGGTTCGGCACTCAAATAGCGCGCCGCGGCGTTCAAGCGGCGGCTCTGCCGCCTGTGAACACTTGGGTGAGCGGCGCGTAGTTCCATCTTTGTTATAAGTGCACGTTGGGAATAGTTTTTTCTCGCACCTTTTGTGTTGCATCCAAACAAGCGCAAAACCGCCGTTTATCGGCGGTTTTGCGGTTGTAAACTTCTTGTTGCGCTGATTTACGCTTCTTTCGCGGTTCCGCAGGCATAGGCGGTCTGCCGCGCGGTTTCAGCCTTTCCGTCACTCGGTAAGATAATCGCGGCAGGCGTCCTCGAGGGCGCGGCACACCGCGAACGCTTCATCCATATCCTTGCCGCGCACGACTACGCCGTGGCTTGCGATGATGCAGGCGGGCGCGTCGCCGATGGCGGCAGCTACGTTCTTGACCAGCCACGGCGTACCGGAAGGCGCGAACTTGCTCACGGGTACGACGTCGCCGAGGACGGCACGGTACTTCTCGGGCACTTCGAGCGGCTTCCTCATCGCGGCGAGAATGCTGCCGTAGAAGGGATGGGTGTGCACGGTGACATTGCTCTCGGGGTGCATCTTGAGGATCTCGGCATGCACGCCCTTTTCACTCGTGGGCTTGTTGGAGCCGCGCCATTCCATGCTCTCCATGTTGACGATCGCCATCTGTTCGGGTTTCAGCATGACATAATCCAGCGCGGACGGAGTCGCCATCATCTCCTTGTCGTCGAGGCGCACGGCGATGTTGCCCCATGTGCCCTGGACGAGATTCTCTTCGAGCAGTTTGACGCCGGCGTCCTTGATCTCCTGCGCGACGGCTTTCAGCTCGTCGGTGTCGATGGCGGAAGGCTTTTCGGCGGTGTCCACTTCCTTGCCCTCCTCTGCCGCCTTCTGCGAAGTCTGGTTCTTTTTGCTGTACTTGAGCTTGTACACCATATGTTCGAGCCACGCCTCGAAAGCGTTGAGGTGCTGTGCGCCGCCCTTCGGCTCGGCAAGCAGCCAGCCGTTGGAAGCCTTATCGAGCACGAGCGCGCAGGTGTAAACCTCGGCAAGAGTACGTCCGGTAACTACCGCGCCGGCATCGGGCAGGAAGCACGCGTTCCTTGCACCGGAAAGCGCGTTCACGACTTCCGCCGCCGTATTCTGTTTCGCCGCGCGCACGCTCACGCCGTTGATCTGCGCCATATCTTCGAGGATGGGAGGCAGCGTAATCTTTTTGGACGAGAATTCGAGAATGCTCTTGCTGTCCACTATGGCGGCGGCGCCGTCCTCCTGTTTGGACTTGAGCGCGCAGATGAGCAGCACTGCCGCGGCGCGGAAATTGCCCTCCAGTTCCTCGACGGACTTGTCGGTGACGAACGCGACCTGCTCTTCGGCAAGATCGGCGAAATTCGCATCGGGCGTAGTGATGTAAAGTCCGTTGTCCGCTTTTGCGGCGATGTAGCCGCATTCGATGTAGCCGTCGGCGGCGAGCATTGCCGCATACTTCTTCAGACTTTCGTAAACTTGTTCGTTTTTCATTTTTCAATACCCTCGAATCTTCTGGAATTTGCTTTTATGTAAGGTCTTCTGAGCGCCGCGTACAAAGTCTTGTAATCGGAGAACAGTTTGTCGTAGATCGCCTTGTTCGCTTTATCGGGCTTGTAGGTCACCTCGATCTGCACGAAGTTTTTCGCGTCCGCGAAACTCTTGAGCTCGCCGAGACCGATGAGCGCGATGATCGCGCTGCCGAGCGCGCCCGCGTTTCTCGGATTCCTGACGACTGAGAAAGTGCATCCGGTGACGTCCGCTATGATCTGCATCCAGCCCTTGTCCAGCGCGCCGCCGCCGATGATGCGGAAGTTGTTGCCTTCGAAGCCGTAATCCTTGCGGTAATTCTCCAGGATCCAGCGCAGATTGTAAGCGATGCCCTCGTACACCGCGCGCATGAGATGTTCGCGCGTGTGGGTGGGATTGATGTTGAAGAGCGTCGCACGCGTCGTCGTGCTGCTGACGGGACATCTTTCGCCCAGCATCCACGGGGTGCAGATGAGATGGTCCGAACCTGCGGGGACGTTGTGGATGACGCTGTCCATATACTCGTAGATACCCTCTCCCAGTTCCGCCTTTTCGTGTTTGAAGAACTGGTCGCAGATCCACTGGATATTGCTGCCCGCCGCCTCGGTGATGCCTGCAATGAGGTTCATTTCGGGGTCTGCGGACTGGATCGCCGCCGCGCCGTGCATAAACTTGGTCGCCGTCTTGGAAGGCGCAGCCACCCATGCGGAAGTGCCGAGGTAGATGTGCACCTCGCCGTCGCCGCACATGCCGCTGCCGACCACCGCGGACTGAACGTCGTCGCAGCCGCCGAACACGGGAGTGCCTTCGACGAGCCCGGTCTCCTCCGCGGCTTTGGCGGTGAGTCCCTTGCCTATCTTGTCAGTGCTCTTGCAAAGAGGGGGAAGCCTCTTCATATCCACGCCGATGAGGGGGAACGCGCTCATCCACGATTTTTTCTTAAGATCCAGACCGTAAGACGACGCGCCGGAAAGCTCCGCATACATCTCGCCGGTGCATTTGAACTTGAGCCAGCCGTTGACGTCGAGGAAATACTTCGTCCTGGCATACACGTCGGGGCGTTTGTCCTTCACCCACGCCATTTTCGCCACGCAGTCCTTGCCCATAATGGGCGTACCGACGATCATGGTGAACACCTTCGTGCCGCCCAGACGGTTCATTATCTTCTGCGCCTGCTCTTCGGCTCTGCCGTCCACCCATGTGATGTTGTTCATCAGATTGTTGCCCTGCTCGTCCACGGGGATAACGCCCTGCGCCTGGGTGGAAAAGACGATCCCTTTGACGTCCTCGGGCTTGATGCCCGCCTTGGCGACGACCGCCTTAGAAGTCACACACACGGCCTTCCAGTAGTCGTTGGGATCCTGCTCGACATGAGCGGGCGCGGGATAGAAAGTGGGATACGGTTCCGCAACGGTGGCGACTATGTTTCCGTTAAAATCGACGAGCACCGCCTTGTCCGAGCTGGTGCCGATGTCGTGAGAAATGATGTAGTTCATATGACTCCCCTGAATGAATTATTGCCCGGCGTAAAGACGCGCGTCCGCATTCCCGTTCGCTGCCGTCCCGAAAACGCAAAAACCGCGCGGAGCTTCTTTTATTTTATACAAAAAAGTCCGTCCGGTCAACATTCCGCAAAAGATATTCTGCCGCAAGACTGCGGCAGAATATCGTACGGAACGGTTTACTTTTTGCTTGCAGCCGCCGCGGCGTCCGCCGCTGCCTGCTCCTTCATGCCCTTTGCCATGAGCTTGCGCGCCTTCTTGAGTTTCTTGTCGCGCTTCGGACCTTCGGGATACTGCATCGCCTTTCTTTCCTTATACTCCGCGACCTGCAGAGTGTCGACTTTGGTGCGCTTCTTGACGAGCGCGAACACGTCGTCGAAACGGTTGAGGGCTTCGTCGATGATCTCGTCGGTGTCCGCCATGGAGGTGTAAAGTCTGCTGCCGGCGAGGGTGATGATGCCGTGGGACATGTATGCCGCGCCCATGTGCTCCATTGCCTCTTTCCTGACCATGATGGAATCCTGCTTCTTGAGCACTCCGATCAGGCTGAGGATGCACTTGGAGGAGAAGTCGTAGCTCATTGCGCCCGTGCATTCGAGGTGGACGATGGAGCCCTGGTTGTACGCAACGTAAGGCAGGTCGTGCTTCTTGATGAGGTCCACCAGACCGTCGGTCAGCCTGTTGCCCGCAAGGCCCGCCTTGACGCAGGCATTGTTCTTCTGTATCTCCTTGATGGCGACGTAGCCTGCCATTGCGGAGAGCGGATTAGCCGCCAGCGTGCCGCCGATGTACGCCTTCTTCGCGCCGCCGGCGACGCCTGCCGCGAGCAGATCGACATACTTGGCTTTGCCGCCGATGCCGCCTGCCGCCGGATAGCCGCCCGCGACGATCTTGCCGAATATGGTGAGGTCGGGCTTGACGTTGAACAGCCCCTGCGCGCCGCCGATGCCCACACGGAAACCGGTGACGACTTCGTCGAAGATGAGCAGCGCGCCGTATTTGTCGCAGAGCGCGCGCACTTTGGTGTTGTAGTCGAAATCGACGGGACGGGTGCCGCTTTCGGGTCCGACAGGCTCGACTATGACCGCCGCCGTGCCCCCTCTCAGCTCGTTGAACTTGAGGTAATCCTCAAGCATCTGAGGATCGTTGGGACGCACTTCGTCCACGACGGCGAAGGTGCCGTTGGGGATGCCGTGGGATTCGAGGAACTGTCTGGTGCCGGGCACCTTGGTGCCGTAGACCATCTGATCGGACCAGCCGTGGTACGCGCCGCCGATCTTGATGACTCTCTTCTTCTTGGTGGCGCAGCGCGCGACTCTGAGAGCGCCCATGACGGATTCGGTGCCGCTGCCGAGCATACGGAATTTCTCGACGTTGGGCATGCACTTATTGATCTCTTTCGCGATGAGCAGCTCCGCCTCGTGGAACAGACCCGTCACGGGGCCGCATTCCTTGATGAGCTTGATAGCCTCCTCCTGGACGGCGGGATAATTGCTGCCGAGGATGGTGGGGCCGCCGGCCTGCAGGAAGTCGATGTACTTGTTGCCGTCGAGGTCGTACATGTACGCGCCGTCGGCTTTGACGATGCACATCGGGAACGGCTTGTTGAAAGCGAGGTTGTGCTGCACGCCGCCGGGGATAAACTTCTTGGCTTCGGCGGTGATCGCCTTGGACTTGGCGCACTTCTTGTCGTAATAGTTCTCGCAAATGTCCTTGTACGCCTCTTCCGTGACGCTGTAAATGGGTTGGGAGGTCAGCTCTTTCAGGCTCTGGTTGATCTCCTTCGCATTCGCCCAGCGGGTGACGCCGTAACCGGCTTCTTGCTTGCCCTTGAGTTCGGTATAAGTGACTTTCATTGTTTCCCCTCCGAATCGGATTTATTTTAATTCATTACAAATTATATCAAACGCGTTCTGCCTTGTAAACGGTTGCGGCGCGCGAAAAAACCATACAAACGGGTGAATCTGTTTTTCAAAAAACATTTCCGCGCATTCTGTCACAAAAAGAAAAACGCCCTGCCTCGGCAGGGTGTTTTCTTCATCAGGCGTCCTCAGTTGAACAGGTCCTTGAACGCCTTGCCGAATTTGAGGACGGGAGCGTTGCTCTCGCCGATCACGATCGTTTCCTTCGTGATGGGGTTGAAGCCCGTTCTCTCGGGTTTATGCTTCAGTTCGTAGGTACCGAAGCCGGCGATTGCGACCTTGTCGCCTCCCTTCATTGCGTCCGCGATGACCGCGGCGTACGCCTCGACCGCTGCGGTAGCGTCTTTGATGGAAAGGTCCGCCTTGGCGGCAACTGCCTTGATAAATTCGGTTTTGTTCATAATTACCTCCTGAGTTTATCCCGTTCCCCGCGGAGCTCCTCCGCCCGAAACGCTTTTACGACTTGATTATAACCAATGTCACGACAAAAATCAACAATAAATTTTTATATGCCCGTGAAGGCGGACGCCGCAAGCCGCTCTCCTCCGCGCAGGACGCGCCGGATCAAACGGCTCGCGCCGCGGATTTTCCGCTATCTGTCCCCGTGCTTTCCCGCCATACGCGGACTCCGCCGGGCGGCTGCTCCTCAAAAAAAAGCGGCACGCAACCCGCGCGCCGCCGCTCTTTGCCGCGTTCCGTCATCTGTGCGACACCACGGTGCCGTCCGACGGATCTATGAGTGCAGCCCAGTAATCCGTCCCCTCTCCGATGAACGAAACGTAGAAGTAATATGTCTCTCTGTCGCCGGTGATGAGTTTGACGTATATCTCGCGCGCAGGTTTGCCGTCCGCCTCCTCCGCGGCTATCCTTTCCGCGAACTGCTTTTTCGCCACGTTCACCGCGTCGGCGGAGGTGAGCTTGCCGTCGAGCACGTCCGCAAGCTCCAGCTCGAAGGTCTGTCCGTCCGCAGTCAGCGCGATCTTCACAGGAGCGAACGGAAGGGTGATCTCTCCCCTGAACTCCCCGAACGTGCCTGCCGTCAGCGTCCCGGACACGCTCTCCGCCCCCTCTTCCGCACCGTACAGGACGAACGCTATCTCTTCGTATCCGTTCACCGTGAGCGGAGTGACGGAAAGCTCCGTAAAATCCTTGACTTCCCCCACTTTGCCGTCCGCGATGAACGGAGTTTCACGCACGCCGGACTCCACCGTGACCGCGAAAGCGTCGCTGCCGCCGGCATAAAGCGAAGTCACGCTGCGCGAGATGTCGGAGGGAGTTTCTCCCCCCTCTTTGTTGCACGCCGCAAACGCCGCCGCCGCGGCGCACACGGTGAGGATGACACAAACCGCAAGCAGAATTTTCTTTTTCATACCACCACGATATTCCGCCTCGCCGCGGAATATTCCTTCTCGTCCCCGTTGCTGCGCGGCGCGGGCGCGCAAAACAAATATTATCCGCTTGCGCGTACGGGGCATACTATGTTATAGTTTTTTTATCAAACGAAAAAGGCTGACAATGACCGAACAGGACAAGATTCCCGATACCGGCGCGACGTCCGCTCCCGTATTTTCCGCGGAGGGACTGAGCGACGAAGAAGTGCGCGAGCGCGTCGCCGCAGGCAAAGTCAACGGCGAACAGACGGTGCGCACCAAGAGCGTGGCCCAGATACTGCGCTCGAATATCCTGACCTTTTTCAACTTCGTATTCATCGTTCTTGCGGTACTGCTTGCCGGATTCGTGCCCGCGGGCATGGACGGGATAGGCAATTTCGGCTTTCTCATTCTCATAGTGTTCAACACTCTCGTCGGCATAGTCCAGGAACTGCGCGCGAAGCGCACCATGGACAGACTTTCTCTGCTCTCCGCGCCAAAAGCCGTGGTGGTAAGAGCGGGCGAAACGCGCGAGATCGCAATCGAAGACATCGTGCTCGACGACATCGCGGAGCTTTCCTCCGGCAGGCAGGTGTGCGCGGACGGGATCATTGTGGAGGGAAGCTGCGAAGTGAACGAGTCCCTCGTCACGGGAGAGCCGGACGCCATAGTCAAGAACGTCGGCGACCGGGTGATCTCGGGCAGTTTCGTAGTGTCGGGCAAGGCGAAGTGCCGTGTGGAACACGTCGGCGCGGACAACTTCGTCATGAAGATCTCCTCCGGCGCCAAATACTTCAAAAAGCCCACTTCCGAGATATGGCGTTCCCTCATGCTCATCGTCAAGGTGATGAGCATAGTCATCGTGCCCGTGGGCATAGCGCTCTTCTGCTCCAAATATTTCCGCGACACCTCCGCCCTCAACGACACCGTGGTCACCACGATAGGTTCGGTGATAGGTATGATCCCGTCCGGGCTTGTCGCGCTGGCGAGCACGGTGTTCTGCGTGAGCGTCATACGCCTTTCGCGCCGCAAGACGCTCGCCCAGGATCTCTACTGCGTGGAAACGCTGGCGCGCGTGGACGTGCTGTGTCTGGACAAGACGGGCACCATCACGGAAGGCAGCATGGAGGTCAACGGCGTGGAGCCGAGGGAAGGACTCTCCGAAGAGGAGTTCAAAGCCGTCCTCAAAGACACCGTCGCCGCGACGGGGGACGAGAACGCAACAGCCCTTGCGCTCAGGAACTATCTCGACGGAGTGCCCTCATCGCGCACGGCGGAAAACGTGGTGCCGTTCTCGTCCGCAAGGAAATGGAGCGGCGCGCGGTTCGACGGCGTGAGTTACGCCCTCGGCGCGGTGGAATTCACACTGGGACACGGCGAAGGCGGCATATTCGATACGGCGGCGGCGCATGCCGAGGAAGGATACCGAGTGCTCGCGCTCGTTTCGTCGAAAGGCGACTTTATCGATCAGAAACTGCCGGATAACGTCACGTTTGAAGGATTTGTCTATCTCACGGACAAGATCCGCGCCGAAGCTCCCGATACCCTGCGTTTCTTCCGCGAACAGGGCGTGGACGTCAAGATCATCTCCGGCGACAACCCCTCTACGGTGCGCGCGGTGGCGAAGCGCGCGGGGCTGGAAAAGTGCGACGACATAATAGACATGTCCACGCTCTCCACCGAAGAGGAGGTGCGGGAAGCGGCGGGAAAATACACCGTGTTCGGACGCGTCCTGCCCGACCAGAAGCTCACGCTCGTCAAGGCGCTGAAAGCCGCCGGGCACACCGTCGCGATGACGGGCGACGGCGTCAACGACGTGCTCGCGCTCAAAGAGGCGGACTGCTCCGTCGCAATGGCTTCCGGTTCGGACGCGGCGAAAAACGTCAGTTCCCTGGTACTGCTCGACTCCAACTTCGCGTCCATGCCGCACATCGTGGCGGAAGGCAGACGCTCGATCAATAATCTGGAGCGCAGCGCGGCGCTCTACATCATGAAGACGGTGTACAACGTATTGCTCGCACTGCTCTTCATGATAGTCAACGAGCCTCTTCCTTTCGAACCGCGCAATCTTACTCTGATAGGCGGCGTGACGATAGGCATGCCGTCCATCGTGCTCGCGCTCGAACCCAACAACGAACTCGTACGCGGACGTTTTCTCACCAAAGTGCTGTGCTACGCCGTTCCCGGCGGCGTCATCGTCCTGCTGGGAGCCGCGGCGGTCATGGTCGCGGACCGCTGTTTCATAGACGTTTCGCCCGACCAGATCCGCACAATGTACTGCATCGTCACCACTTTCGTGGGCATGATATATCTCTTCCGCGTGGCGCTCCCGCCGACGTGGATACACATCGTGCTGTGCATAGTCATGGCAGGCATCTACGTCGGGTGCTACGTCACGGAGATCCCGATCATCATCGACTTCTTCGGCGTCAACAACGACGTCACGGCGGAAATGGGCAAAGCCATGGCGGCGATATGCGCGGTGCTTGCGGTATTGTACGCCGCGGTCAGCGTGCCTACGCGCAACCTGCACTCAAAGATAGATACCGCCCTCAACTCGAAACTGAAAAAGAAAGTCGCCGTATAAACGCGCGCAGACACGCCGGAACAACGCCTGACGGCCGGCTCTTGACCGATCGGCTTCCGTCGTTCATAATAGTCATAACGATACAACGCGCGTATCCGCGCAAGAGGATTGTCTATGGAACTCGCCCTCAAAGCCAAAAAGAAAAACACCGCTCTCGCAATAATCCTGACCATAGGTCTTGTCGCCGGCATACCTCTCCTCGTCGTCGGAGCGGTCAACATGGACGACAACAAGGGCTTCGTCGCCCTGCTCGTCATCGGCATAGCGTGCGTGGTGGCAGGCTTCTACGGCGCGCCGATAGCGTGGACGCGCCTCGTGACGGTCAATCAGGAGCTCACTCTCGTGAAAGCCGTCACGGAGGAAAACCTCTACACCGTGGCGGACATCGCCCAAAGGCTCAGCGTCAACGGCAAGACCGCGTCGGCGACGCTCAACAACTGCATACGCAAGGGCTATCTCGTGGGCTACATCCGCGAGGGCGACAGCCTGGTGCTCAACGAAAACCGCACCCTCGCCCCCACCGCCTACACCATCGACTGCCCCCGATGCGGCGCGCAGGTCACCCGCACGAAAAACGACTCCCCCCGCTGCCCCTACTGCGGCAGCGTCCTCACCCTCCCGAAATGAGGTGGTAAATTTTATTAACTTCACGTCCCCTGACATGGGAGTATTGTACCCCCTCCTTCCCTTCGGGCTTTCCTCCCCCGTGCAGAATATAGTACCGTACTCCCAAAATGCGGGACTTACGTTTTACCTTTGCAAGAGTTTTTAGTATCGCACCAACATAATCAAGCGGAGAACGGTACTCACTGAAATCCCTGCACGATTCACCCCACCGAAAATACTTTCGGCGGGGCCCCTAGGGGAGGAAGGCGACTTGACGCGCACGACGCCCATGTCTACCTAATTATCCGTCTAGCTTGCAAGGTCGCAGGGCGCGCCGCGGCGTTCAAGCGGCGGCTACGCCGCCTGTGAACGCTTGGCTGAGCGGCGCGTAATTCCGCCTTCGAACGAGAGCGTTTGATATATAAAAATTACTGTGACCACATTTTACAAGCGCAAAACGCGGAGTTAAACTCCGCGTTTTGTAATTCGGTCTTTAGCTTGATTTACCCTAAACCTTCCGCTCCGCCGCGCTATGCGCCGTCTTACTGTTTGCCTTTGGACTGCAGTTTCAGGCGTTCGCTGCCGGAGAGGATCACCTTGCGGATGCGGTAGTTCTTGGGAGTGACTTCCAGCATTTCGTCGTCGTTCAGGAACTCCAGCGCCTCCTCCAGGCTGAACTTGCGCGGGGTGTTGAGACGGAGCGCCTCGTCCGAGCCCGCGGCGCGCATATTGGTGACGTGCTTGCGCTTGCACACGTTGACGCGGATGTCCTCTGCCTTGGGCGACATGCCGACCACCATGCCTTCGTACACCATGGTCTGCGGATCGATGAAGAGCGTGCCGCGCTCCTGCGCGTTGAAGAGCCCGTACGTCGCCGCCTCGCCCGTTTCGAACGCGACGAGAGATCCGGTGAACCTGCGCTGTATCGGCCCCTTGTAAGGCGCGTATCCCTCGAAGAGCTGGTTCATTACCCCTTCGCCCTTTGTGTCGGTGAGGAACTCGTTCTTGAAGCCGAACAGTCCGCGCGACGGCACGACGAATTCCATCCTTATGCGGCTGCCTTTCGGCTCCATGGTGACCAGCTCGCCCTTGCGCACGCCCATGCGCTCCATGACGGAACCGACGCACTCGGACGGCACGTCGATGAACAGCCTTTCCATAGGCTCGCACTTCTCGCCGTCTATTGTGCGGAAGATGACCTGCGGAGTGCCCACGCCGAACTCGTATCCCTCGCGCCGCATCGTTTCGATGAGGATGCTGAGGTGCATCTCTCCTCTGCCGCACACCTTGAAGGTGTCGGGGCTTTCCGTCTGATAGACGCGCAGGGACACGTCTTTCAGCAACTCGCGGAAGAGCCTGTCGCGCAGCTGGCGCGACGTGACGAACTTGCCCTCCTTGCCCGCGAAGGGGCTGTCATTGACGGAGAAGTTCATCTCGATGGTCGGCTCGCCTATCTTCACGAAGGGCACGGGATCTATCTTTGACGGCACGCAGAGCGTGTTGCCTATGGTGATGTTCTCTATGCCGCTGAAGCACACTATGTCGCCCACCTGCGCCTCGTCCACCGAAACGCGCTTGAGTCCCTCGATCTGGAAGAGCGTCACCACCTTGCTCTTGTACGGCGAAAGTCCCGTATAGTCGCACACCATGACCTCTTCGCCCACCTTGACGGTGCCGCGTTCGATCTTGCCTATGCCTATGCGCCCGACATATTCGTTGTAATCTATTGCGGACACGAGCAGCTGCAGATCTCCGTCGGGATCGCCCTCCGGAGGCTCGACATAGTCGAGTATCGTCTCGAAAAGCGGCTTGAGATCGGTGCCGGGCACGTTGTAATCCCTGGTCGCGGTGGCGTTCTTGCCCGAGCAGTACAGAATGGGGCTCATGAGCTGATCGTCGTCCGCGCCGAGGTCGAGCAGGAGCTCAAGCACCTCGTCGCCCACTTCCGCAAGCCGCGCGTCGGGACGGTCTATCTTGTTGATGACGATGATAATCTTCAGTCCCAGCTCCAGCGCCTTTTCGACGACGAACCTCGTCTGCGGCATGGGACCTTCCGCCGCGTCCACCAGGAGCAGCACGCCGCTCACCATCTTGAGCACGCGCTCCACCTCGCCCGAAAAATCCGCGTGTCCGGGGGTGTCGATGATGTTGATCTTCACGCCGTTCCAATGCACGGACGTGTTCTTTGCGAGGATGGTTATGCCCCGCTCCCTCTCCAGCGCGCCCGAATCCATGACGCAGGTCTGCACCTGCTGGTTGTCGCGGAATGTGCCCGACTGGCGGAGCATGCCGTCCACGAGCGTGGTCTTGCCGTGGTCGACGTGTGCGATGATGGCTACGTTTCTCAAATCTTCTCTGATCATACAGTTCCTTCGGCGCGCATGCGCCCTTTCATGCGGCGGTCATGAATACGCCGCGTGTTTTGAACGGTTTTGTACCGGTTTCCGTATCGGACGCACTCTCCGTCCACCTACTCGGCGTCGCGGGAAAGCACGAAATAGTATTTCTTTTCCTCGGCGGCAAATTCTTCCGTCATTTTATTTTCTACGTCCGCAAGAGTCGTCTTACTCTCGAACGGCATCTCGACATCGAATATCACGTTCGTATGCGACGCGCCGCGCACTATCCTGAAATCGTGCAGCGAATATTCTTCGCCCAGAGTTTTCAGCACTCTTTCGCACCGCGCTTTGAGCGCGAGCGTCTCTTCGTCCTCGTTGTCTATGGGGTCGATGTGGAGAGTGAGCTGTATTCCCGTATCGGTTTTGATCTCGCGTTCGATGTTGTCGGCAAGCTCGTGCGCGAACATCAGATCGTCGCGTGCCGGCACTTCCAGGTGCGCCACCGCGAAGTATCTGCCCTCGCCGTACGAATGCACCGCGAGGTCGTGCACGCCGATGACTCCGTCGTAGGCGAGAATGCGCGCTTTCAGCCCGTCCACCACCTCGTCCGGGGGACGCGTGCCGATGAGCGGATTCGCCGCTTCCAGAATGTACTTGAAGCTCGACGCGACTATGAACACGGACACGGCGAGTCCGAAATAAGCGTCCACATATACGCCCGCGACGTCCGTCACGACAGCCGCGATAAGCACAGCGGTCGTCGCCATCACGTCGTTGCGGCTGTCCGCGGCGGCGGCTTTCAGCGCGGGAGAGGAAATGCGCTTTGCGAAGTTAAGATATATCCCCATCTGAACGACCTTCATGACTATGGAAACGCACAGGACGACGTACGTCCAGACGTCCACCGTCACGGTTTCGGGCGCGATGATCTTCTCGATGGAGGACTTGCACAGCAGCGCGCCCACGATGAGGATGATGACCGCCACGACCAGAGCGCCTATATACTCGTAACGCGCGTGCCCGTAAGGATGCTCGCGGTCCGCCGGACGGGCGGCGAGCTTAAAGCCGGCGACCGTCACCGCGCTGCTGCCCGCGTCGGAGAGATTGTTGACCGCGTCCGCTATGACCGTCACGCTGCCGCTCACGAATCCCACCGCGAGTTTAAGGGCGCATATGACCGCGTTGGAACATATGCCGAACACCCCTGCCGCCACGCCGTAGCGCGTGCGCAGCTCCGGACCGACCGCGGACGCGCCGTCCGCGACCTGCAGTTTTCCCGACATTTTCATCACCAGTCCTCTCTGTGCGAGATCTTGACGTCGTCGTAGAAATCGAAATATCTGCGTTTGAACGCCTGTGTTTCCTGCCGACGGCGCTTCAGCTCGTCGCGCGCCTGTCTGAGAGCCTCGGAAGAAGGTTCTTCCTGCGGCTCGTTCTCAGGCGTAAGTTTCGTCTTGTCCTCTCTCATACTATTCTCCGCACTCCGCCGCGTGTTCAGAACTCTATGTGCTTCACGCCCTCTTTTTCGCTGCGTCTGTAAAGGACGATCTTGTTGCCCACCGCTGACACTTCCTCCGCACCGAGCGTCTGCGCGAGCGTGCGCAGCAGCGTTTTCGGCTCCGACGGCGCGGTCCTGAGCACCGTTATCTTGACCAGCTCGTGCGCGTCGAGCGCGGCGGATATGTCGGCGGTCATGTTGCCGCCGATGCCGCTCTTCCCTATCTGAAACCATGCTTCGAGCCCGTTTGCCGCGGCTCTGAGAGCCGCTCTCTGTTTTCCGTTAAGCATATCTTCTCCGTCGCCGTTTCCGCCTGTCCGCACCGCATGACGGCGCGTTCCTCTGCCGCGCCGTGCGGCATGATATTTGCAGAAACGCTGATTTATCTTCCTTTTTTACGACATTAACTGCGGCTTTCGCCGCATAACGCTCTATTGCCGCTCCGCACGCGCGCTTTCGGCGAACATTCCGCTCTCTTCCACTATTGCCGCCGCAAGCCCCACAAGGCTCTTGCAGTACGGCTTCATGGAATTGTGCGTGTCGCCGTGCGGATGCGCGGCGACGAGATCGCGGCAGACGATGCTCCCCGCCTTTTCACGGAATTTCTCCGCAAGCTCCCGTTCCTTGGCGTAAAGCTCTTCCTTCTCTTCCTTGTCGAGGGTGTCCCACTGCCGCGAAAGGCCGAGCAGCATTGCCATGCCGCTCACCGCTCCGCACACTTCCCTGAGCCTTCCCATTCCGCCGCCGAACGGCGCGGAGAGTCTTTCCAATACCGCGCCGTCGACTCCCGTCAGATCCGCAAACGCGAGCACCACGGACTGCGCGCAGGTGTATCCTTCGAAAAACAGTTCTTCCGCTCTCTCCGACCGCGTCATAGATTCTCCTTGCGTGCGCGCATACGCCCCTGCGGACGCCTGCGCCGGAATTATTCAACAATGATAACACATCGTGCGCCCGAACGCAACAAAACGCAGGGGGTATGGCGCGCACGGTTTTAACGTCCGCCCTAAGGAATTTGCTCCGCACGGACTGTTCTGCGCGATCCTCCGCATTCCGACCGCGACACAGCAACCGTGCGGTCAGCGCACGGGAAACGCGGTCATTCCGACCGCGACACAGCGACCGTGCGGTCAGCGCACTGGAAACGCGGTCTGCGTTTCCGTTTTTTTACAAGAGGGCAAGCGGATAGCACGGCGGTCTGGGCCGCATAATAATGGCAAAAGGAGGTGACGTCATGAAACACGTTTGCAAAACGGGAGAAAAACCCGGCAGAGGAACTTACCGCTGCACCAACTGCCGCACCGAGGTGAGCGTCGGCGAATACGACAAGCTCCCTCCCTGCCCTTCCTGCTCCAACAATGAGTTCACGGAAGTGTGACGGATACTCTTCGCCGCGGCGCGGATCGACTTCGGTCTTACGCGCTTCCGGCTTGAAAAGAGGACGTCCGCGCGCGCTTGACGCAATAGCAGAAAAACAGGACGAATGACGTCCTGTTTTTATACCCCGCCCGAAAATGCTTTCGGCGGGGACCCCGAAAATTTACCCCGCACGAAAATGCTTTCGGCGGGGACCCCGAAAATTTACCCCACCGAAAATACTTTCGGCGGGGACCCCTGACAAAAACCCCGCGCAAATCCTTACGGATTTTTCCGCGGGGGCCGCAAAAGCAATCCACGCTCTGAAATGCTTTCGGAGGGGAAAGGGATGCCCTCTTCCTGTCCGCGGCGAATCGTACGGGCGTTGCCGCATGCAAGCGGAAGGAGCGTTATCTGTCCTCTTTTTTGACGACTTCCTTTTTACTCTTTTTTGTAAGCAGCACCGGATCGGGACGGGCGCCCTCGTGCACGTCCACCTGCAGGTTCGGAGTAAGATACCCTTCGTCCTTCAGCGCGTTGTACACGTTCTCCGTCATGCGGTATTTGACCGTCCAGTAGTCCGCCGTCGCAGTAAAGCATTTGAGCTGCATCTTGACGCAATTGGTATCCTGACCGTTCATAACGACGCTGTAATCCTGCTCTTGCGACAAAAGCGGCTCGCTGTCGGCAACGCGCGAAACGATCCCGCGCACCGCTCCGACGTCGCTGCCCTTGTCCACGGCGATGTCCACCACCACTCTGCGGTATCTGCACCCCTCGTAGTTGATGATGGGGTTGTTCACCGCCTCGGAGTTGGGCACGATTATCACCGTATCGTCGTCCGTCATGAGCGTGGTGTTGAAGAGGTTGATCTGCGTGATACGCCCCTCTTCCCCGGCGATCTCGACGTAGTCGTCCTTTTTGAACGGCTTGTTGAAGATGATCATTATCCCGCTGGCGATATTGCCCAGGCTGTCTTTGAGCGCAAGCCCTATCGCCACGCCGCAAGTGCCTATCACCGCGATGATCGACGCCGTGTTTATCCCCATGGTGGCGAGCGCGGTGATCAGCACGACTATCTCCAGGACGATGTTGACCAGCGACACGATGAAACTCGACATTGCCTCGTCGCGCTTTGCGCGGCGCAGAATGCGTTTGAGCACCGCCTTGATAAGCCTGACGACGATGAGTCCGACGACGAGAATGATTATGCCGAAAAGGAGATCTATTCCCGCATTTTTGAAATAATTCACGATACCCTGCCAGAATTCTTCCATATACGCCTCTTTCGCTCCGCCGGCACGCCGCAACTGCCGGCGCGGTATTTGCCGGGAGAACGTTCGGCCCGGCACAAACCGATTATACCACATAACTCCGCCGAATCAACCTGCTGTGCGAAGAGGACGGCAAATATCTCTCCCGGCGGAAACGGCGGTTGCAAAACCGCCGCATTTAATGTAAGATTGTTACTGTATCACAATAATATGCGCGGACACGCACGCACATCCGGGGAATAAGTCGGACGCGCACGGGAGGAAACGATGGCATCAGACCGCAACGAAGCGGAAAACACGTCCGCCGCCGCGGAAAACGGCGCGGAGGAATTCCACGCGGAGAAAAACGGGACGCCGGACGCGCCTACGGGCGCGATACCGCGCGGAAAGGACGTATTCGGCACGGTATGGCTCTCGCTGTGCTGCGTGTTCATGCTCGCCATGCTTGCGTCGGGGTTCAACTTCTTCCCTCTCGTCGGGCTGGTGCTGAGCATCGTATCCGTCGTCGCCTTCATCGTCCGCACTGCGAAAAACAAGCCGACGGGGCTTTATCTGTGGCTGTCATACATTGTCGTGTACGGCGGCACCTTCCTCTACTTCCTGATCTGGGGCGCGGATCCGTTCGGCAAACGGCTGTGGTGGAATCTCGTCCTCGTCCTAGGTCCCGTCCTGCTTGCCGTCGCGTTCGTGTTCCTGCGCAAAGTGTTCAAAGGCAACGCGCTGAAAGCCGCCGCCGCAGTCACTCTCGCGCTCATGATATGCACCACGGCGGTCTATGCGCTGTTCATGAATCTGCGCGCCCGTCCGGTGGTGGAGAGGATGTGGGAGGGACACGATTCCTACCTCTCGTCGGTATCCGCGCACAAGCGCGGCGCGTCGCCCAACGTGCTCGTCGTGCTCATGGACGACATGGCGTACGCGGACATTTCCGCATACAGCTACCTCACGGGCAAAACGCCTTCGATCAACACCCCCAACATCGACTCCATCGCCGAAAACGGCGTGATAATGGAGAACTTCTACGCCGCGTCCCCGGTGTGCTCGCCCTCGCGGTTTTCCATGCTGACGGGCAGATACTCCTCGCGCGGATACCTCGACAACGTGGTGTTCCCCACCGTGACTGACGGCGGCACGTGGTCGCCGACGCATTTCCTCAATCCCTACCAGTTCCTCTTCAACGTGGACGGCATTCTCGGCGACGAGATCACCTTTGCCGAAGTGCTGAACGCGATAGGATACGACACCTACGCCGTCGGTAAATGGAACCTCGGCGACTACGGCGAATATCTCCCCGCCGCGCAGGGCTTCGACTACTTCTACGGCAGCTACTACGTCAACGACATGACGCCTTACACATGGGTGGAGGACTGCGCCGGCGGAAGCACCGGCGGCGTAGTGCGCACGCACGGCGAGAACCTCGACCAGTCCATGAGCACGAAGATGTTCACGGAAGAGGTACTCGGCTTCATCGACGCGTCGGTCGGCAACGGCAACAGCTTCCTCACCTTCTACACCTCTCCGTGGCCGCACTACCCCATATTCTCCGACAACAACGGCAACGGGAAAGGCGACACGTCCGACGACAGCTACATCGACTGCATAGAGGAGTTCGACCGCGAACTCGGCAGAATACTTGATTATCTTAAGACCACTCCCGACCAAAGGAAGGGCGGCAGCCTCTACGACAATACCGTCGTCGTATTCACCTCCGACAACGGTCCCGGCCGCGAGGGCGCGGCGGGCGCGCTGCGCGGCAGAAAGAACACCACCTTCGAAGGCGGCATGAAAGTCCCCTGCATAGTCAGCTGGCCCGCCGGCGGCGTTGGCGCGAACGCAAACTCGACCGTCACGGTCACGGAAACAGACGGTACGACGCGCACTTCTCCCACGCTGCGCGTCACGTCCTCGTCCATGAATTTCGACATCTTCACCACCCTGCTCTCGCTGTGCGGCATAACCGACGGCGACGGCACGCCGTACATTCCCGGCGACAGGGTGATCGACGGCGCGGATCTTTCCTCCCTCTGGAGAGGTGAAGTTTCGCCCGACCATTCGGTGCACGACGTGCTGTTCTATCAGAAAAAGGGCAAAGTGCAGGCGGTGCAGATGATCAAAGTCCCCGTGCACACTGACAGCGGCACGGAATATTACGACTTCAAGTATTTCGACCGCGTGCAGACGGAAAACTCCGCTTTCATCGATCAATACTACGTCAACTACCTCTTCAATCTCGACCTCGACCCCATCGAGGGCTACAACGTGTCCATGGTCTACCCGGAAGTGGCGGCAAAGCTCAACTCCGCGCTGGAAGAATTCCGCTCGGAGATGAAGTCCAACCGCAGAGGGATACTCTGACCGCCGGGCGGCGCGGGAGAGCGTCTGCCGGCACGGGGCGCACGCGCGGCGGCAAAAAGCCTTTCCCGAAAGGCGGCGCTGTGGTATGATGGAATTATAAAGGGAGCACGGCAGATGAACAAGACGCACTGCAACGATCACGACAACACCCGCGTTACGTCCGACGCGCTTATCTCCGCGGCCAAGGTGACTTCCGCGCCCGAACGGCGCGCGCCGAAGGATCTCGGCGCGGTTTCCGCGGGCAGGAGCGTGCTTTCCGCAGTCTGGTTCGGGGTGTGCTGCGCTTTCGCCGTCGTGCTGCTCAGCACCGGCATGAACAAACTCGCCCTCCCCGCGGTCGGGCTTGCCGCCCTCACGGCAGTGTTCTTCGCCGCGCTCTCCATTGCGGGACGCAAGGTCAACGTGTGGCTGTGGGCGTCCTACGGCGCGGTATTCCTGGGCCTCTTCCTCTACTCTCTCATATGGGGCGCGGACTCTTTCGGCTACCGCGTGTGGTGGCATCTGGTGCTTCTCACCGCCCCCGCGGCTCTTGCCGCCGCGTTCCTGCTCCTCGGCAAAGTCTTTCGCGGCAACGCGCTGAAAGCGGCGGCGGCAGTCGTTGCCGTGCTGATGATAGGCGCGTGCGCGATGTACGCGGTGCTGATGAGCCTGCGCGTCCGCCCGACGGTGGACAGGATGTGGGAAGGACACGACGCGTATCTCGGCTCGCTCTCCGCATCTTCCGCGAAACGGAACAGCCCCAACGTGCTCGTCGTGCTCATGGACGACATGGCGTACGCGGACATTTCCGCATACAGCTACCTCACGGGCAAAACGCCTTCGATCAACACCCCCAACATCGACTCCATCGCCGAAAACGGCGTGATAATGGAGAACTTCTACGCCGCGTCCCCGGTGTGCTCGCCCTCGCGGTTTTCCATGCTGACGGGCAGATACTCCTCGCGCGGATACCTCGACAACGTGGTGTTCCCCACCGTGACTGACGGCGGCACGTGGTCGCCGACGCATTTCCTCAATCCCTACCAGTTCCTCTTCAACGTGGACGGCATTCTCGGCGACGAGATCACCTTTGCCGAAGTGCTGAACGCGATAGGATACGACACCTACGCCGTCGGTAAATGGAACCTCGGCGACTACGGCGAATATCTCCCCGCCGCGCAGGGCTTCGACTACTTCTACGGCAGCTACTACGTCAACGACATGACGCCTTACACATGGGTGGAGGACTGCGCCGGCGGCGGCACGGGCGGCGTCGTACGCACGCACGGCGAGAACCTCGACCAGTCCATGAGCACCTCTCTCTTCACCGAAAAAGTCATTGAAAAGATGTCCGAATCCGCGGATAGCGACTCGTCCTTCCTCATGTACTACGCCTCTCCGTGGCCGCACGCGCCCGTATTTTCCGACAACGGGGGGAAAGGCAAAGGCGATACGTCCGACGACACTTACCGCGACTGCATAGAGGAGTTCGACCGCGGACTCGGCAGGATCCTCGATTACCTAAAAACCACGCCCGACGAAAAGAACGGCGGCTCGCTCTACGACAACACGCTCATAGTGTTCACCTCCGACAACGGTCCCGGCAACCTGGGCGCCGCGGGCTATCTGCGCGGCAGAAAGGGCACCCCCTTCGACGGCGGCATGAAAGTGCCCTGCATAGTCAGCTGGCCGGCGGGCGGCGTGGGCTCGCTTCATGCGGACGGCGAAACCGCGGAGATACAAATACACGGCAACTACACCGAAGAAGTGACGGACACGGTGACCGCTTCCGTCGTTTCCGCACGGGCAATGAATTTCGACATCTTCACCACCCTGCTTTCGGCATGCGGCGTGACCGCCCTCCCGTCGGACAGAGTCATTGACGGAGTCGATCTGCTTCCCGTGCTCACGGGAGAGGCGGCGGAAGACTCCGTACTGCACGACGTGCTCATTTTCCTCAAAGGCGGCACGGCGTGGGCGGCGGCGGTGCCCGTGACCTTCTCCGGCGGCAAGGCGTACGTCGGCGCGGGCACGGACGGCGAAGGCATCGCGCTCTCCTCAGCATATCCCGACTCGTACGAGGGCGCTACTTTCACTTTCAAGTTCTTTGACGAAGTGCCTACGGAAAACTCCGCCTACTTCGGCGCGGAGTACCGCAATCTGCTCGTCAATCTCGACATCGATCCGGCGGAGTCGTACAGCCTGTACAACACCTACCCGGAGATCGGCGAAGCAATACGCGCCGTGCTGGAAGATTTCCGCGCGGAGATGAAGTCCGACCGCAGGGGGATACTCTGATGCCTCCGATCTCCGTAATGCTCAAGCCCGCCTCGTCGCTTTGCAACATGCGGTGCACCTACTGTTTCTACCATTCGCTTGCGGAGCAGCGCGAGTCGCCGTCCCACGGCATGATGAGCCTCGGCACTCTGCGGAACGTACTCGAAAAGGCGTTCGCTTACGCGGACGGAAAACACGTCGCGCTCTCTTTCCAGGGCGGCGAACCGCTGCTTGCGGGCAAGGATTTCTTCCTCCGTGCGGCGGAGCTCATCCGCGATCTCAACGTAAACCGCTCCCCCGTCAGCGTGGGCGTGCAGACCAACGGCACTCTCATCGACGAGGAATGGTGCCGTATGTTCACGCGGCTGAGATGGCTGGTGGGACTGTCACTGGACGGCGACAGGGTGTCGGACGCCATGCGCGTGGACGCGGACGGCGGCGAAACTTTCGACCGCGTGTACGCCGCGGCTAAACTCCTGCAAAAGAACCGCACGGAGTTCAACGTGCTGTGCGTGCTCACGCGCCCCGTTGCGGAACGGATAGACCGCGTCTACGCGTTCTTCCGCCGCAGCGGCTTCCGCCACCTGCAGTTCATTCCGGTGCTTCTGCCCCTGCGGCGCGGCGGTACTCCCTCCGCCGGCAGCGCGGCGGATAAAGCCGCGGAAGAGATGCGCCTCACCCCCGAAGCGTATGCCGTCTTTCTCAAAAAAGCGTTCTCGCTGTACATGAAAGACATGATAGACGGAAGATATACCTCCATAAGGCTGTTCGACAACTTCGTGCAGCTGGTCAACAGGGGATATGCGGAACAGTGCGGCATGAACGGCGGCTGTTCGAGGCAGTTCGTCGTGGAGGGGGACGGCGCTGTGTACCCGTGCGATTTCTACTGTCTGGACGAATACTGCATGGGCAACGTCAACGACAGCACATTCGAGGAACTGGAACGCAGTCCCGCGGCGGTGAGATTCGCCGAAGAGTCGAAAGTCCTCCCCGAAAAGTGCGCGGACTGCAAATACAAACGCCTCTGCGGCGGCGGCTGCAGACGGGAACGCGCGGACCTGGACAAGTGCGAAGCGTACCGCGAGTTCTTCGACTACGCCCTGCCCCACATGAAACGCATGCGCTGACACATTCGCATCTTCGGCGTCCGCCATTGCCGTTTATCCCTGCAGGTACGTTGTCAGCGTTGGCTGTTGCGTTTCGTCCTTGCACAGGGAACACCTTCGGTGCTTGTCACCGCGGCTTGAGCACACGAGTGGCACGTCGGTTTCACGCCCTCCCGCGAGCGCGTAACGAGAGGTCGGAATACGAACATAAAATCGCTCTCAACGGAGATACAATATGAACATCGTCATACCGAAAGGTTTCAAGATCGGCTGCGCGCAGGACGAGTTCACGGGCGTGACCGTGATACTGTCCGAGAAGGGCGCCATGGGCGGCGCGGACTGCCGCGGCGGCGCGCCGGGCACACGCGAAACGGACCTTCTCCGTCCCGAAAAAATGATGGGCAAGGTCAATGCCGTCGTGCTGTCGGGAGGCTCCGCATACGGGCTGGCTTCCATGACGGGAGTGTCCGACTGGCTCGCCGCGCACGGCTGCGGCTACAAGACCATGGGCAAGACCGTCCCCATCGTCACGGGCGCGGTGATCTACGACCTCAACCAAAAGGAGATCCACTACCCCGACGCAAAAACGGGGTTTGAAGCGTGCGAAAATGCAGGAAAAACCCCGTTTACGGGACAATACGGCGCAGGACGCGGCGCGACCGTCGGCAAGATAAGAGGGCTGAAATACGCCTCGAAATCCGGCGTCGGCGCATACACGGTCAAGGTCGCCGGCGCGACCGTGACGGCGATAATCGCAGTCAATGCGCTGGGCGACGTGTTCGACTCCGTGACGGGGAAGATCGTCGCCGGCGCAAAGGCGAACGACGGCTCTTTCCTTGACACGGAGCGGCACATAGTGTCCGGCGGACTGATGAAACTTTTCATGGGGACCAACACCACGATAGGCTGCATTCTGACCGACGCCAAACTCGACAAGGTTGCGGCGTGCAAGCTCGCTTCCGCCTCCCACAACGGACTCGCGCGCGCAATACGTCCGGTGCACACGGACTATGACGGTGACACGATGTTCTGCCTCGCGTCGGGACACCGCCCCGTCATGAATCTCATGCTCCTGCAGACCGCCGCGGCATACGCCGCCGAACGCGCCTGCGTGAACGCCGTCGGCGGCGCGGAAAACCTCACGGTCATCTACGACGACACCGACCCCGCAACGGACAAGTGGGAATGCGACTAAATGCGCCGTCAGACGCCTGTCAAGAGATTGCCAGAACGCGATGTACCCTCATTCGAAAACGGAATTATGCGCCGCTCACCCAAACTTGCACAGGCGGTATATAACCGCCTCTTGCAAGTCGCGGCGCGAAAAGTGAGTGCCGAACCGAAGGTCCAGCGATTGTTACGCGGGGAGTGCGTCAATCGCGTCGCACTAGACGAGAACTTAAGTAGACACGGGCGTAAGTGTGCGAGCGCCGAATTCCTCCGCCCACGAGGGGTTTTCAGTAAGTTCTGTTCACCGCTCGATTATGCTAGTGCGAGAATAATACTTTTTCAAAAGGATGAAAAGTTAGTCCCGCATGATAGGAGGACTGTCCTCTATTCCGAGTGGGGGAGGAAAGCCCGAATGGGGCTCCCCGCAAAATGTACATTTTGTGGGGCCCCCGGGAAGGAGGGGGATTAGTGTTCCCTCGCGGGACGTACAAAAAATCAGCCGTGCGCTTAGCACCTGCGCACGGTGACACCAGGACTGATATGGAAATTGCGATAATACTCAACTCGGGCGTGCCCGTCACACGGGAAATCGGCGCCGACAAGATCATCTGCGCGGACGGAGGCTACCGCCTGTGTCCTGTACGTCCCGACTATCTGGTGGGCGACCTCGACTCGCTCGGCAGTGCGCCCCAAGGCATACCGCTGCTCTACCACGACTCGCACAAGAATTTCACGGACGGAGAGTCCGCGGTGTATTTTGCCAAAGAGCTCGGCGCCGACCTCGTCACCCTGTACGGCGTGACGGGCGGCAGATACGACCACTTCCTCGGCAATCTCGCCGTAATGGCTCTCGCCATGAAACTCGGCATGCGCGTGCGCTCCCTCGACGACGACGCGGAGATATACGGCGTGAGCGCGAGCCTTAACCCCGGCTTTTCATTCGACCTCGAAGCCGGCGAAACGTTCTCCATCCTGCCCTACGGCGGCGCGGCGACGGTGACGGAAGCGCGCGGCGTGGAATATCCCCTCGAAGACCTCACCCTCACTCCGACGGACACCCGCGGCGTATCCAACGTTGCCACCGCCCCTAAGGTGACATTCCGCGTGACGGACGGCACGGTGTTCTTCATCCGCGACCTCGCATTCAGATGAGCGCGCATGCGCCGCACCGCAAAACCGGCTGAAAACGTATTTTAACTTGACATTATCGAACAATAAACCATATTTTGTGCAATAATATATCGGCGCGGGGGTGCAACACTCCCACGCCGATATACAGCGAAAGACGCCGTCAGACGGCGTCTTTCGCTAAGGAAAAATGCAGGTGCACGGAATCAGACAAATCCTTTGCCGTCGGCATCCTCCCCGTCTTCCGCGTGGGAACCGCTGTCGTGGGTGTAGACATCGTCCTCGTCCGCGTCGTCCGTGAAGTCGTCGGCGGCTCCCGCCGCGGGCTGCATGGCGAGATCCATCTGTCTGCGGAAAGACCTGGAGGCAAACAGCAGTATGCCTGCGGCAAGGTCGATGGCAAGGTCTACCAGCGTGAAGGAGTTGTAGCCGAAGCTGTACGCAAGCGCGGTGTCGTAAGTTTCGAGATCCGCATAATCCGCGAACGCGAACACGCCGGAACATACGTGGCAGGCATAGCGGAGCACAACTGCTATGACGGCGCCGACGATGAAACCGAAGAACTTATTCTTCCTGAGCGGAGTCCTCTCGCAGAAAATACCGCTGACGCCTATCATACCGAATGCGAGCGGATAGTCGAGCAGGAACTGTATGGGGTGTATGATGTAGGTGTCCTGGAGAGCCTGCAGGCAGCCGTAAATCAGACACACCGCAATGCCGCGTCTGGTGCCGAACATGCAACAGTAGATCATGAGGGGCAGCAGACTCGCGAACGTCACGCTCCCGCCCTGAGGCAGATGGATGAAACGCGCATACGAGAGCGCGAAAGACATCGCTATCGCGATCGCGCCGTAGACTATCGAGCGCGTGTCGGAGAAGCTCGCCTTTTTGCCGAAGAAGAACGCAACGCCGAGAATGAGTATTGCGATCACCATGGAAACAACGAGTCCGGTGAGGCTGAGGCTGGGATACCATTCGCTCTGTGACGTGTTGAAATACTTGGTCATGAGCACCATCGCCGCGACGAATGCGCCGAGCAGTCCCGCTCCGGTGATGACGGCCGCCACTTTGACGGCAAACTTGTTGAAGAATGACGCGATGCCCATAAGGCAGCCGCCGCCGATCGCGACGCAAACGAGCGCAAGAATGGGCTGGAACAGCTCGTTCGGCGATCCGCCGTCGTAATTGTTGATCTGATAGAACGTGACGGTAGCCATGAGCACCGTTGCCATAATGGCAAGTCCGGCGACCACGCCGAAGCAGACTTTGGCATAGTCCTTGAGCCTGTCGCGCCTGAAGCGGTAAAGCAGCAGGGCGACGGCGAGTCCGAGCACGGCTATCGCAACGACGGTGTACAGTATGGCGAAACCCATATCGTTGACAAGTCCGTCGAAAAGACGGGAGATCTTCTCTCCCACCGCTTCGGACACGGTGTCGCCGGCGCCGCCGATGATCTCGTCGAGCTGACCGTCCGTGAGTTCTCCCACATCGACCGATGCAAGAATGTTCGTAATCATTTGTTACCTCCGTTTATGGCAGTTATCCGCCGGATATGCCGGCATTTTTTCTCGTGCGGGCCTTCGGAGCGCGCCGTCCCGGAGAGCAACGGCATAACAAAAACCCCGAACGCAATGCCGGGGTGTTCAACAAAAGAAATAAGGATGATTGCTTCCTTACGCGAGGATTATCTCACAAGTTGAAGGGTATGATCTCAGCCTTTCGGCACCCCTAGCGCATTCATACTATCACCGCCGCCCCGCCTTGTCAAGCGCGAATCCGCATTATTTCGCTCCCGCGTCCGCAAAAAGTCCCTAAACGTCCGCCCGCCCAAATCCTTCAAAACGGTTGCGCTCGCGCGCGCGTCCATTGTATAATGCTTAAAGTTTTCCCGCGGCGCACGGCGCGCACCGGCAGATCATGCCCGACGGGGATACCGCGTACCGCATCGTACACGAGAAAATTTCAGGGAGATATATCATGAAAAAGTTCAAGACACCGAAGATCCTGACCGAATTCAAGGAATTCATCACCCGCGGCAACGTCATGGGACTTGCGGTAGGCATGATCATCGGCGCCGCGTTCACCGCGATCGTCAACGCTCTTGTCAACAGCATCCTCAAGCCTCTCATCAACGCCGTTCCTCTCGGCGACGTTTCCGGACTCATCACCATGCTCGTGCCCAAGGATGCGGACGGCGTGGAACTCGTCGGCAATTTCGATCCCTCGCTGATAGACCTCTCCAAGTCCGTCTACATCGACTGGGGCGCGTTCATCATGGCGATCATCACCTTCCTGCTCACCGCGCTGGTGCTCTTCTTCATTCTGAAAGCCGTCACGTCCGTGCAAAAGGGCTTCGGTTCCGTCAAGGGCGAACTCGGTCTGCTCTCCTCCGAAGAAGCGGAAGAACTGCGCAGACAGGGCAAGAGCCGCAGAGAGATCAAGGCTATCCTCGCCGAGCGTGCCGCGGAAGCGCAGGCAAAGGCGGAAGCGGAAGCGGCGGCGAACAAACCGGAAACCACGGACGACCTGCTCCGCGAGATCCGCGATCTGCTCCGCGCGCAGGCGGAACAGTCTGCAAAAAACGACAAACCGCAGGAGTGACGGCGGCGTTTTATTCCGGCATATTGCTCTCGTTTGATAGACATTGCGCATAAATATGGTAGAATAGGCATACGAAGCCGATTCGTCCTGTAATATGACAGACTCGCAAATCAACGAAATCCCCGTCGCCGACCTCAAACCACGGCGCCGCAAATTCAAGTGGAAACCGTCCACCATGCAGATACTCGTGCTGGGCTATCTTGCCATTATTCTGTTGGGGACGTTTTTCCTTTGTCTGCCGATCTCCGCAAAGAACGGCGGCTGGACGGTATTCATCGACTCGCTCCTCGTCGCCACGTCCGCGACATGCGTCACGGGACTCATCACGGTGGACACTTTCCTGCACTGGACGACTTTCGGGCAGATAGTCATCATCCTGCTCATACAGATAGGCGGACTCGGATTCATGACCTTCGTCACCCTGTTCTCGTTTGCGCTCGGCAGACGGATAGGGCTTTTCGAGCGCAACCTCATCGCCCAGTCCGCAGGCTCGTTCGGCAAAGGCGGCATACTCCGACTCATCAAGCGCATCCTGATTTTCACCTTTTCGGTGGAGCTAGTCGGCGCGTGCCTGCTCATGACGAGTTTCGTGCCCGACTACGGCGCGCGCGGCATATGGTTCGCCCTCTTCCACTCGATCTCCGCATTCTGCAACGCGGGGTTCGACCTCATGGGCGTGAACGGCACGCCTTTCGCTTCTCTCACCGCGTACAGCGACGACGTCGTCGTCAACCTCACGATATGCGCGCTCATTCTCATAGGCGGCATGGGCTACGTCGTGTGGAGCGACATCTGGGACAAACGCTTCCGCTACAGACAGTACCGCCTGCACACGCGCATCGTCCTCTGGGCGGCGGTGCTGCTCGTGTTCGTGCCGGCGCTCCTGCTGTTCGCGTTCGAATGCAACGGCAGCGTACTCGAAGGCAAAAATGCCGGCGAACGCTTCCTCATCTGCCTCTTCCAGGCGGTCACGCCGAGGACCGCGGGCTTCAACACCGTCCCCCTCAACGAGCTGTCGGACAGCAGCATACTGCTCATGCAGATACTCATGTTCATAGGCGGCAACAGCGGTTCGACCGCCGGCGGCGTGAAAGTCACCACCATGGTGGTCATCCTCTTCGGACTGTACTCGTCCGTCCGCGGACACAAGGACATCGTCATCGGCAAGCGGTCGCTGGACCTTTCCCTTGCCAAACAGGCCATGTCCCTGTTCACCATTTATCTCATCTTCGTGATGACCGCAACGCTCATCATCTGCGCTATCGAACCCCCGGAGATCACTCTCCGCGACGTGTCTTTCGAGTGCGTGTCGGCGATAGCGACCGTGGGACTCACCAAGGGTATAACGCCGCTGCTCACGACGGGCTCGAAATTCATCATCACTCTGCTGATGTTCTCCGGAAGGCTCGGCGTGCTGACTCTCGCCTCCGCAATGATGGCGAGCAAAGCCCAGCCCACCACAAAACGTCCTTCCGAAAAAATACTGATAGGTTAGCCGCGCGCGGCAAAGGAGAATAAAATGAAATCCATTCTGGTTATAGGCATGGGAAGATTCGGCACCTACCTCGCCATGAAACTTACGGAGCTCGGCAATCAGGTCATGATCGCCGACAAGAACGAGGACACCGTCAACCATCTTGCCCACCACTTCACGGACGCGATCATAGGCGACTGCAGCCGCGAAGAAGTGCTCGCGGAGATCGGCGTCAACAACTTCGACATCTGCTTCGTGACCATGGGAGAGAGCTTCCAGTCCTCCCTCGAAGTGACTTCCCTGCTCAAAGACATGGGGGCGAAATACGTCGTGTCAAAGTCCGGCAGCGAGATACAGAGCAAATTCCTGCTGCGCAACGGCGCCGACGAAGTCATCTATCCCGAAAAGGACCTCGCCTTCAAGACGGCGGTGCGCTTCAATGCGGACAACATCTTCGACTTCATACAGCTGGGAGCCGATTACGGCGTGTTCGAGATCAAAGTCCCGCGCGAATGGGTGGGCAAGGACCTTGTGCGCGCCAACGTCCGCAAGGAGTACGGGCTCAACGTCCTCGCGGTCAAGAAGAACAATTCCGTAGCCCTCGCCGCCAGCGACTATGTCTTCGGCGAGAACGACCACGTCATCGTCGCAGGCGCGTTCAAGAACGTCGACCGTCTTAAGCACTGACCTTCCGCGCGACGCCCGCCGCAACTTTTCACGGCCGTTCGAAACCACCGCCCTCGCGGTGGTTTTTCACTCCCCGGCAACGTCCCTTCTCCCTCCGCCTCCGCCCCGAACGCGCCGCGCGCCTTTTGCGCGGCACGGAAAACGCCGCACCCGAAATGCGGCGTTTTTAAGGTTTCATACACTTCGCCGGTCGAACCATCCGCGGTTAAACGCAAAACGCTGTTAATATCGCTGAATTGCGCTATTAAACCGCCTTATGCGCAAAATCTCGCGCCGACGCACCGTTCGTTCCGTCGTCTGAAACAGCGTCCTGTCATGCCTTTACATAAAGTTATAGATATCCCGCAAGGGCGAATTCGATTGTACCGAAAAACCGTTCGGCAAGAGTATGCTGCTCCGATCGGAGCGCGGCATATAGCCGTTGAAGTAGAAACTCGCTTTTTTCAAATTGAAGTTCCTGTCAATCACATACGCCTCATAAACATCTATTATATGGGGCTGTTGTTTGTCCGAAACGGAATAGCGGCGCATAGAACCGTAAGGTATGCCCGTACTGCTTTTTTTCGCCGCAATCAATTCGCCGTCAAAACCGACAAGGCTCGGAATAATCTCCAACGCAGCCCTCGCGTACAAAAACGCATCCTTTGACGGCAAAAATCCCATCGGCTCCTCCGCACAGAATCCTCTCCCTGTGTAACCGGCGTCGGAACACGGCTCGTCATCGAGTTTTGATGTCATATGCCGGATAAAATTGCTGTACGGCGCACCCAGACTGAGAGCTTCGGTGTTGAACGCCTTCATGAAATAATAGACGCTGCGCGTCGTTTTACCCATATACGCATAAACCGTGCCGAGCAAGATATTGAATTCGCCGTATTCGCGCAGCCATTCTATCCATCTCTCATCCGCCGTAAACGGATATAACGGCATTTTGCCGCTGAGTTTGTAAATGCCGAAATGACAGCACTGTTCCGCCTTCGCAAGGTCCTTCTCAAAGCCGAACGAACCGAAAATATAAGCAAAAATCGACCGCTTGAATTCCGTATAATGCATCTCCTCCGCATCTTTGCGCGGAATCGGAAGCCTTTCAGGCGTCAGCGCAAACCACGGATTCCGCTCCATCACTGCGGCAAAAGTTCCCTTATCCATCTCCATCCGTAACGGGCTTGTATCCGCCTCTTCTTCGTCCGACGTTCTTGTTCCGCTCGCTTTTTTCTTCTCGTTTTGTTTTCTCAAAATACATTTAAGCTGCTCGATCGATTCCTTCACCCAGTAATCTTCCGTCTGCGACTCTTTCATTTTCTCTCCTCGAATCGTCATTATGAAATCATGCTTTCGGAACGCGGCAGACGCATTGCGATACAAACGCGCTGTCCGCCGCCCCCTTCGCTGCATCCGTGTCGCGGATCGAAACCGCCACACCCGACGTGGGCCGCGTCAAGTACGGAGTGCCGCTCATACAGACGCGTCACTTTTCTTCTGTTTCCAGAGAAGACTTCCATGCGGAGCCCATGTCCGAGCCGATACGCGCGCACATTACTACGTCATGCAGTGCCATACTGTACATTTTTCTCACGCCGCTGTGACTGGGGGTGAAATCCGCCGCATACTTTGCGGAGATGCCGAGATTCCGCGCTTCGGATACGGCGTCCATGTTTGCTCCGAGGAAAACGAACTGCCAGGAATACTTCTGCTGCTGATGCTCGATCATACCGCGCACGCGCTTGGCGGTGTATTCGCGGCTGGAGTTCTCCATCCCGTCCGTCGTGATCACGAATACGACGTGCGCCGGCCTTTCCTCCTCGGCCGTGGCTACAAGACGCGCGCCCACGGCGTCTATCGTCCTGCCGACGGCGTCGAGGAGTGCGGTGCTGCCGCGCGCGAAATATTCCTTGTCGGTCAGCGGAGCGACCTCTTCGAGCGCGACATGATCGTGCAGCACCTCGTACTCATGGTCGAAGAGTACGGTGGTGACGTACGCGCAGCCCTCGATCTTCTTCTGCTTTTCTATCAGCTCGTTGAATCCGCCTATCGTGTCGGCGGCAAGACCGCTCATTGAACCACTGCGGTCCAGTACAAATACCATCTCCGTCAGATTTTCTCTCATAAAACCTCCTTTTGCCGCATTCGCGGCGATGTTTATCCGCGCGCAAGACCTTTCAGTCATATCCGCGGTAGATCTTGGTCAACACGGGCAGCAGGCGCACGGCTATGTCCTCGCGCTGCTCGCGGGTGAGATCCTCGGTCGCGTTGCCGCGCACCGCGTCGAGAATGAACGCGATCTCGTCCGTCCCGAACTTCTTGCCTCCGAGATAATATCCGCTCCCGGTCTTGACGATGGGATAGCCCATTTCCGTAAGCGCCTTGATGTTGCGCCCGACGGTCTTTCTGTCGCACGGCATGACGTCGGAGAGCCATTCCGCGATCTGTTTCTGTGTCATGGTGTGGTTAAAATCCGTGTTCGCCTCGAGTATTTTCAGCACATAAAGGATCAAGTATTTTTTCCGGTTCACTTGTGCACCCTCCGTTTTAATTATAACAATGTGCCTGTACCAAAAATTGCCCCCGCCGAAATAAGCGGAAAATTTTTGATGTTTTGCGCGCCCCGTCCCGAAGCGCTCCGCCGCGTCCGTCCTGCGTCAAGGCGCCGCTATATAATTTTCGGAACGGATTCCCGCTTTTCCTAAACCGCACGCACATTTTGCATTTTGATTCGTATTGATTTTGAACGCCCTGCTTCCGGGCCGGTGCCACCGCCTATATACCGTTTGATGTATATTAATTTTCGCAACCGCTTTTCCGCGACTGTTTCAGCGCGCACTCTTATGCCGTTTGATGTATATTAATTTCCGGCACACGCGGACAATCCGCAAAAATGCCGCCCTTGCGTGCGGTTTTCAAAAAAAACGGACATCGCGCGGTGGTCTGTCCGCGCATGACGGAAAGCGCCCCGGTACAGCCGAGGTGGTAAAAACGCACTAAAAAACGGCGCGACACACAGTCGCACCGTTTCAATAATGCCGAAAGCGCAGGTCGCTGCCGCAAGGACGTCCTGCTGCGCAGCTCCGTCAGAGGAATTTCTCCTCCCCGGTATCGTACAGCCCCGTGTCCAGCAGACGCATACGCGGTATGACCGGCAGCGCCACGAACGACAGCGTGGTGAAAGCGTCGATGCCGGGGTTCACTCCCATGGAATGCGCAATACGCTCCATGCGCGCTATCCCCTCCGCGACTTCCGCCGCACTTCCCGTCGCCATAAGCCCGAAAGCGGGCATGGGAAGTTCTCCCGCTATCTTCCCGTCCGCGGCAATGACGTAGCCGCCGCCTATATCGCGCAGTCTTGCCAGCGCAAGAGCCATATCCTTCCCGTTGTCGCCCGCGCATACCGCGTTGTGCGAATCGTGGGAAATGCTCGTCGCCACCGCTCCGCCGCGTATGCCGTACCCCGCGATATAACACACGGAGAGATTGCCGTTCCTGCCGTGCCGCTCCGCCGTAGCGAGGAGGTTCACGCCGTTTTCCTCCCTCCCTGCAATGTCCGCCTTTTCGGTGAGAAGCTGCCCGTCCACCAGTTTCAACGCAACGTGTTCGAGCCGTTCCGGCACGCGGAAATCCTCCGGCGAGAAATCACGCAGATGCACAGTATTTTCAAAAACATGCGGTTCATCTGTTTTTTTATCGCCGTCAAACAGCAGTTTCGCGTCTTTAGCAACAAGTCTGCCGTCCTTGAAAACGTAACGCACTTCCCTGCCGTCGTCACTCACGGCGACGAGATCGGCGCGAAGTCCTTCGCGCACGTTGCCACGGTCGGTCAGACCGTAATACCGCGCCGGATTGTACGACGACATGCACGCTATCTCTCCCCAGCCGAAGCCTTTTGCACGTGCCATCGCCGCAATATACGAGATGTGCCCTTCCGCGGCGATTGTGGCAAGGTGCTTGTCGTCGGTGCAGAACGCGAAACGCGAAAGATCCAGATCCCTTTCCTTTATGCCGTCGAGCAGCTCGGAAGCGTTGCGCGCCGCGCTGCCCTCTCTGACGTATATATTCATGCCGCACGCGTAACGCGCGTACATCGCCTCTTTCGACGCGCACTCGTGATCGTTGTTCACGCCTGCCGCCGCATAGGCGGGAAGCATGGATTCCGGCATACCGGAAGTGTGCCCGTCTATCGTCCTGCCGCGGAACAGCGCGATCTTGTCCGCCATTTCGGGCTTGCCTTCCGCCGCGTCCTTGAAGCACATCACTTCGCCGAGTCCCACCACCATGGGATCGCCGACAAACTCTTTCATGTCCGCGGCAAGAAACTTTCCCGCTCCGTTGGTGTCGAGAGGGGTTGCCGGTACTCCCGACGGCAGACATATGAATACGTCGGCAGGCGACTTTCCGCACTCCTGCATGAACTCCCTCAGCCCGGCCGCTCCGGCGACGTTGACCACTTCGTGGGGATCGGCAATGATCGCCGTCGTACCGAACGGCAGTATCGCCTCTCCGAACGCCTCCGGCAGTACCATGCCGGACTCTATGTGAACGTGCGCGTCTATGAATCCGGCGGCGACGATAAGCCCCGTGCAATCGACGCTTTCCGCGCCGTCCGCGGCAATACCGCTCCCTACCGCCGCAACGAGCCCGTCGGAGATCAGCACGTCCGCCCTCTTCACTTCGCGCGTTTCTCCGTCCGCGACAAAGCCGCCTTTCAGGATATACTTCATTTTTCCTCCGCCGCGGAAAACGGGTCCGACGCAACGCCGAACCCGCCGATCCGCAATTTTATTGTGCAAAAAAGTAACATTGAAATGCCGTTTCCGTCATTTCAGATTTTCGTCTATGAGCGCATCGAGATACTTCTCCACGTCTTTGTCGTCGAGTACGGCAGGATTGTCGAGCAGCCACAGCAGCAGATTGACGAGCGCCCCGGCGTAACAGATAGCCGTCATCTGCGGCGGCACGACAGAGGGATACGCCGTCCTGAACTTCCCCAGCTGATAGCGGATGGACTGCGCAAGAGAGTCCGTAAGCGTATGCACCACCTTTTCGTTGCGGTTGTGCTCCACTATCCTCGCAACATGGTTGTGCTTGTCGGAAAGGTACTCCGCCGCCATGAAAACAAGGGTGCGGAACATCTCCCTGGGACTGGCGGCGGGAACTTCGCGCGTGAAGTTCTCGTAAACCGAGTCTTTCAGCTCTTCCAGCGCGAACGACAGCAGATGGTATTTGTCCTCGAAATGCGCGTAAAACGTCGCGCGGTTGACCATCGCGCGCTTGCACAGATCGATGACGCTTATCTTCTCGATCGAGTTCTCTTCCATCATGTCCAGAAGCGTTGCGCTGAGCAGTCTCCTCGTGCGTACTATCCTGAGATCTTCCCTGTACTCCATTCCGGCTCCTTCGCTGTTTGATATGTATCATTATGTCACAAAACACAATTTGTGTCAATATATAATACATCAGTCTGTTAACATACAGCGGTCGGCATATACGACGGGCTTTGCGGCGTTACTCTCCCCGGCGCGCACCGCCGCGAATGCCGTGCGCGGCGACGCTCCCACGTCCGCACCGCCGCGGATTTCCCTCCCGTCCGCCTCAAATCGGCAAATTGTGTTGATAAAAACGGAAACATATGTTATAGTGACTATATTCTACTTTTAAGTGCGCACGGTGGCATTCTGCGCCGGCGCGCATATAATGACGGAGCGATATGAACATTTCAAAGGAGATCCGCGACAAAGCGGTCGATTACAGCTTCGATTCGATCAAGTACATATGCGACGAGATCGGTCCGCGCGAATCGGGGATGCCCGCGGAGCGCAAGGCACAGGAGTGGCTGAAGGATCAGCTGCTCGAAAACGGCTGGGCGGACGAGGCGGAAATAGAGCCTTTCACCGTTTCCAGACACGGGCTCGTCGGCTTTACAAAGATAGTTTCCGTGCTGCTCGTGATCGCCGCGGCGGTGCAGTTCGCCGCCTATTTCGCGGGCGGCGCGGCAAATGCCGCCGCAAACGCGGTCACAATAATCCTGGGACTGATCGCGCTTGTGATCACCGTGGCGGAGTTTTTGATGTACAAGCCTTTCATCGATCCCCTGCTGCCGAAGACGGAGTCCGGCAACGTCTATGCCGTGCTGAGGAGCGGCGGCGAAACGAAAAGGCGCATCATATTCTCCGGACATTGCGATTCCGCTTACGAATGGACGCTCATGAAGATCAAGCCGGCGTTCATGATCGCGGTGATAGTGCTCTGCGTGGTCGGAGTGCTTGCCTCGTTCGCACTGTGCATCGTCAATCTCGTACGCGGCGAAACCGCGGTATGGAGCCTTGTGCTGACGTCGGTGTTCATCCCCTTCTACGTTCTGCTGTGGTTCTTCTGCAACTTCAAAGTGATCGTCCCCGGCGCGAACGACAACCTGACCGGCGTGCTCGCCTCCGTCGCGGTCCTGAAGTGTCTGAAAGAAAGCGGCATCCGTTTCGAACACACCGAAGTCGCCGTCCTGCTCACCGGCTCCGAAGAGTCCGGACTGCGCGGAGCGTTCGCATGGGCGCGGAAGCATAAGGACGAGATCCTCTCCGACGGGACGGAGACCGTGTTTGTCGGGCTCGAAACCCTCCGCGACTGGGATCACCTCAACATCTACAACCGCGATCTCACCGGCACCGTCGCGCATGACGCCGGCGCGGTGAAACTGCTCGACAAGGCCTCCGCCGCATGCGGCAGACCTCTCAAACATTTCTCGGTGTTCTTCGGAGCGTCCGACGCCGCCGCAGTCACCAAGGAAGGGCTCCGCGCGACATGCCTTGCCGGTATGGATCCCACTCCCGCCGATTATTACCACAACGTCAAGGACACCGCGGACAACATGGACAGAAAAACTTTCGCGCTCGGACTGGACATCGCTCTCGAAGCCGCCGAAATATTCGACAGAGAAGGAGCGCCGGAATGAGCACTGTGAGGGATATCATGAAAAAAGCAATCTGCATAGCGATCACCGCGGCTCTCGTAGTCGCATTCTCTTTCGCCCTCGTCGCCTGCAACGACAACTCGTCGGTGACGACACAGATCACGGGCGTTAAAGACGCGGCGATAACGGATCTGCGCACCGCTCTCGAAAACAGCAGTAACGCAAGCTCCTATCGCGGCGTGATAAAGCAAATTTCCGGAGACGCCACAGAGAACTCGACCGTTTCCGTCTACGCCAACGGACGGGACTCGACGGTGTATATAGATAAGGAAATTTTCAACGCGGAAGAGCTTATCGAAAGAGAGTACGTCATGGCAGGCATCGCAACCACCGGACGCGTGTATGCCATAGCCCAATACGACGGCGATGCAACCTCGCCCTCCCGCTCCGTTTACTACAACGGTGACGAGAACACTTATGTCATCAGCGACGTGATCACCAGCAGCAATGTACGGAAAGCGCGCACCGACCTGCTCAACATCCTTGACAATTGCGTATCTCTCACCGGATCCGTGACAACTTCGGGCAGCGTATCGGAATACTCTCTGACTTATGACACCGAAAGGATACAGGGCACGCTTTCCGTCAAAACAGAGAACGGATTGGTGACCTTTGTGGAGAACGTATCCGACGGCACGACGTTCAGCACCGAATACACCTACAACATCGGAAGCATGGCTCCCGAAGGCAGCAGCACGTGGTACGAAAAGCATCCCCGAACGGTCTGATCCGATACCATACACCTGCCGCTGACGCGATTCTGTCCGCTTCCGCGAATGACGCGCGGCGGACATAAGCATTGCGCCGTACCTGTGGTTGCAAATACGTCCGGCACTCTTCCGTACAACATCTGCGGAAGTGTGATACCGACATGACAAAACCGCATCGGAATACGATGCGGTTTTTCTTTGTTACGCTGCCGAGAGACAGACGCGGGGCTACTCTCTCTCCCTGCTCTCCCTGAGCATGAGCGCGCGGAGCGCGATCACTATGACGGGGACGAGCACCGCCTGCAGCACGAGTCCGATGAGTCCGGTCTGTATCTGCGTCCACACCGCCGCGGCGGAGAGAGGCGAAACGCTCTGGAACACTGCGGCGACAGTGAGGAAGGTCAGTCGTCCGGACACCTGCGCAAGAAGCACGGCGGGGAACGCAGCCCATGCGTTTTTGACTATGAGCCCCGAAAACGCGCCGCTGACCGCGGCGAACACCGCGAGTTCCGCCATCATGTACGGCAGTCTTTCCGCGGCAGGCATTGCATTGCCCACAGCCGACGTCACGAGGAAGCTGACGACGGGCGCCAGAAGCGCAGCTCCGACTCCCCAGCCCGTTCCCAGCAGACAGCCGCCGAGCAGTACGGGCAGATACATGGGCAGCCACTGCACGCCGCCGGGCGCGCCTGCGACCGCATGGACTATCTGCGGCAGAGCGACAGCGAGCGCAACCGTGAGCACTGTCACGGCGGACTTGACGGTAAACCTCACTCCCGCCGCCGCATTTTTCCTTTCGAGTATTGCATTGATCAACATATCATTTCTCCTTTTATCCCGAAACCGGTCTATGCCTTGAGTCTTTCGGCAAAATCTTTCATCATCTCTGAGATCTTTATCTGCTGCGGACACACTTTCTCACAGCTCCTGCAGCCGACGCACGCGGACGGACATTTGTCCTCGGGCAGAGTGCCCACCACCATGGGCGCGATAAAACCGCCGCCTGTAAAATACGGATCAGACATACGTTTTATTCCTCACACGCATAATAAAAACGCTCCCGGAAGGGAGCGGTGATATACGGCTGTCATTTGCGTCTGTCGGTAATTCTTCCGTAATCCGCCGGAATCCGTCCGACCGCGGCGCAAATGACTTTTAACGGGAGTTCCGATCGCCGCGCCTTATGCGGCAGGTCGTCCCGTCAACAATGATATGATACACCCGTTCGCGCGCGATTTCAAGACAAAGTTTTCCGTCAGAAACGGATTTTTGCATCAATATACCTCAAATTCGCGGCAACGGTATCGAAACCGTCGCATTCCGCCGGGCGGCAAACGCCGCCCGACGGACGCCGCGCGCCGTACGGCAAAGCGGAACGGCGCGCGAGATAACAGAAAACGGCTGTTCACCTGCAAATTCGCAGCAAAAAACCCCGCCATCTGCAATCACGGGGCTTTGCTTACGCCGTTGCCTCGCACAATGCGGCATTACTCCCTGAAACGGTATTTCTCAAGATCGACCGTGTAGTCGGCCGACACTTCCACGCCTTCTCCCCTCAGCAGCTCCGCCTGCGCTTCTTTGCCGCCGAATGCGAACGCCGGCGCAAGACCGCCGAAGCGGTTCACTACCCTGTGGCACGGAATGACACCGGGGTAAGGATTGAAGTGCAATGCGTACCCGACGGCGCGCGACGCCCTCGGAGAGCCGCACATCAGCGCGATCTGTCCGTATGTCGCCACCTTCCCTTTCGGGATCCGTTTCACCTGTTCGTACACGATGTCGTAAAAGCTCATATCTTTATTCTTTGTACTGCGGCGCGGTTTATTCCGCAAGTCCGAGCAGCTTCTCCGCAGTACCGTGGAGTATCTTTTCCTTATCTCCGTCGGTGAAGTTGCAGCCGCGTATCATGTCCGCCGCTTCCGCCGTATCGCTCCAAGGCGAGTCCGAGGCAAAGAGGATCCTGTCCGCGCCGTGCTTTTTCACTATGAACTCGAAAAGATCCTTCGGGCAGTATTTAGTCGCCATGGACGTATCCATCCACACGTTTTTGCCGGCGAGGAATTCCGCCGTTTCCACCCACTGTTCCTGACCGCCGAGGTGCGCGACCACCATTTTCGCTCCGTCGTACCTGTCTGCAAGCGCCGCGAACCGCCTCGGACTGCTCCTGTAAGGCGGAGTACCTACGGGGTCGTACCCGGCGTGCCACAACATGATAAGCCCCTTTGAAAACGCATAGTCGTAGAGCGGAAGCACGCTTTCGTCGTCCACATAGAAACGCTGGTATTCCGGATGGAGTTTGATGCCCTTCAGCCCGCGCGCGACGACGTCGTCGATGTCACGCTTCCAGTCCTCTCCGAGCGGATACACCGCGCCGAAAGCGATGAGTCTGTCGTCGTTGATCTCCTCCGCCCATGCGTTGATCTTTTCTACCTGCGTCGGCTTTGTGGCAATGGAAAGTACGACGCTCTTGTCTATGCCGTGCGCGTCCATATACGCCAGCAGTCCCGACCGCGTCATGTCGGTGCAATGTTTATACGCTCCGTGCGAATTGTTTATCAGCGCCGCGCGCGCCTTGGGCGCAAGCTGATCGTTGAAAATGTGAGTATGAAAATCAATTACCATGTTGGAAATTCTACTATTCCGCATGAAAAATGTAAAGTAAATTCCGCTGTACCGGCGCAGAACTCTTATCATACACACTCCGCGTCTTGGGAGAAATGCAGCGTCCTTTTCCGCGGAATCAGAAAGCAGCCCACAGCAATCGGATCATGGGCACGGCATTCCCCGTGAAACGCGAAATATTTTCGGCCGTGGTTCTATTCGGGGGGGGGGGGGGCCCGCCAAATTTCCGCAGGAAATTCGGTGGGGTTCTGTTCGGTGGGGCATTAAAATCGGGGTCCCCGCCGAAAGTATTTTCGGTGGGGCATATAATCGGGGCCCCCGCCGAAAGTATTTTCGGTGGGGCATATAATCGGGGCCCCCGCCGAAAGTATTTTCGGTGGGGCATTAAATCGGGGCCCCCGCAAAACGCATGTTTTGCGGGGTTACAACAGGTCTTTCACGGCTTTGTAGTTATAATTCTTCTTCAATACGCGGTAGAAGGTGGGTATGGAGGAAAACCCGCATTCCAGCGCCGCTTCGGAAGCGGTGCATCCCTTGCTTTTCATGGTTTCCAGCGTGTGCATGAGCCGGACGGCGGAAACATAGTCCGTGATGGAAGTGCCGAGGGCGTCGTTGAACATGCGCGAGAAATAATACTTGCTGTACCCGAAGTGCTCCGCCATGACGTCGAGGTTGATCTCGTCGGCGTAATGCTCGTTGATGTAGGCGAGCAATCCGTCCACAAAACCCTGCCTGCCGCGCGTGCCCTCGGAGTAACCGAGCTTCTCCGCCACGCTGCCCAGCAGCATATCGCAATGCGCCTGCATGACGAGCTTGTTGCACTTCCCTTCCGCCAGCGCCTCGAAATGGGGAAGCACCGAACGGCAGAATCCCGCGTCGTCGACGACGCAGCCGTTCATGATCTTGTCGCCGAACACGTCGTAAAAGTCGCGGAGCATGAGGTTGGGGAACACTATCACCGTCTGACGGCTGCCGGGACTTTCGGCATAGCCGTGCATCTCGTAACTGTTGGCGAAATATATATTGTCGCCGCGGAGAGTCAGCTCCTTGCCGGAGGCGAATATCTTCTTCTCCCCTTCAAGCACATACATGACCTCGACTTTCCTGTGGAAATGCACGTTGCAGACGTTGTCGCACTCCGCTCCCGCGAATATCGTTTCGTCGCGTTCTCTGTTCAGTTCGTACCTCGCAAGCATTCCGTCCTCCGTCAGAAAACCGCATATTCGGCATTACAATGGCAATAATTGAGAATAATATTACCAAATCTTTAATGCGGTTCTTACGAATGGATAATACAATAATGCCGAAAATAAATCAAGAGATACCGAAGGTAAAAGGAGGCGCTTATGAAAACGAAAGCGGACAAACCCGTCAAGACAAAGACGGGCGGCATCGTCAGACTCATCGGCGAAGCCCTCTACTGGGCGAGCCGCAGATGACTCTGCCGAACGCGTGCGCCGGAAGCCGGCGCATGGAAAGCACAAAACAGCCGCGCGTTTCCGCGCGGCTGTGTTTTTATGCTCCGTACTCTTTTCGCCGCCGCTTTTACCTTGTCCGGCAGCGGCCGAAAGCCGGTCCGGGCGCCCGTCGGGCGCCGTACTCTCCGCCGCGGCGTTCCCGGTCTTCGCAGTGCCTCCCGGCAGAGGCGGAGTTCACTCCCCTGCTGCGGAGAATTTTTGCTCCAGCACGGCGGCGTACTTTTCGAGATACACCTTGATGACGCTCATCACCCTGTCGTACTCTTCCTGCGTTTTGTAGAGGAAGGGATCGGGTATCGGCGTATACTTCCCTTCCGCGGCGTAAGACAGCGTCATGAACTTCTTTCTGTATTTGCGCGGAGTGAGCAGACGGTGCATCTTCGACATGCCGATGATGACGTCCGCGTCGCGGAACTTCTCCGGCGACGTCCACTTGAAGGACGGTCTGAAAGCGAGGATTTCCTCTTTCGAGAAGCCTTCCCTCTCCAGACTGACGACCGCTTTCGGGAAAATGCTCCCGCTCTTGTTGAACACCGCCGACGACGACACTTCTATGCCCGCGGCGGACAACACGGGGCTTTGCGCCACGAGCCTGCGGAATACGAACTCCGCGTAAGGGCTGCGGCATACGTTGCTGGAGCACACAAACAAAATTTTCATAACTCTTTCTCCGCCGGATCTTCCGGAGCGAATATCTCCATGTCGCTCTCAGGATATGTGCAGCAGGGGTGGATCACGCCGCGCGCGGCGTCCTCCGCCGACCTGCTGTCGTGCGCCGCGTCCGCGGTGTACCTCCCGCTTGCGACGACGCTGCGGCAGAAGCCGCACTCTCCCACTCTGCACTGTGACAGTGCCGCGATCCCCGCCCTCTCCATCGCGATCATGACCGTTTCGGCAGCGCGGGCCGGCACCTCGTATCTCTTACCCCCGACATGCGCCGTGAGCGTGAACACTCTTCCTTCCGCGTCCGCGCGGTCCGTGACGGAATTTGCGGAAAACTTCATATTCCCGATCAGCCCGTCGTCCGCAAGTTCGCGCGCGATATGCCTGTACAGCGCGTCGCCGCCGCACGCGAACAGCGTGCTTTTCACGCCGACGTATTTGTGCAGCAGCTCTCTTGTGAACACGCCGCTCTCCGCCCATTCGGGCGCACCGTTCTCTACGACGTAAACGACCTTGACCTTCCCGCTCTTCATGGCGTCCAGCACGTCTTTGAACAGGAACTCATACGCGTTCTGCACACAGAAGAACAATGTCATCGTGTAAGGCGCGCTGCCCTCATCCGCCGCCTTTGCCATGGACAGCATGGAGGTTATGCCCGCGCCTCCCGCGACGCCGACGATGTGCGCGCAGTCGCCGTCCGCATCGTAGACGAACTTACCGTCCGGACGACTGACCTCCAGCACGTCGCCTGGCTTCACCTCGTCCACGAGATAACCTGAGAGTATGCCGGCTTTCTTGACGGTGGAAATGTATATCCCGCTCCCGGCCTCCTTCGGAGAGGACGCCAGAGTGTACGCTCTCGTCACGCGGCTGCCGCGGACGTTTGCCGTCACGGCGATGTAATTGCCCGCTTTCTGCGGCGCGAGTTCAGCCGTACGCACCCCGTCGGCTTCGAACACGAAGGTTTTGAGTCCGGGGAAATGTTCGGTCACGCTCCTGACTCTGGCGAACTGTTTGCCGCCGTCCCGCGGCGCGAAAGACACTCCGTTCTCCGTCATGATCAATCCATTCCTATGACAATCTTATTGTAGAGTATCTCGCTCCAGATATCGTACATGAACATGAATACCCAAAGCACCAGACAGCAAAGTCCTGTAATGAGAGTGCTGAGCCTGCGCGACTCGAAATAGCGCATGAAGCGCAAAAACCAGGGCATTACAAAACAAAACGAAGCTATCAACGCGACTTTCGTGCCTTTTGGCATAGACTCGAACTTCTGTGTGGGAGTGGTTTCGTCCGGGAGTTCGGGGATGCTGACGCTGAAAGTCGAGCCTTTCCCCTTTTTGGATCTGACCTTGATCTCTCCGCCGTGGCGGTGCGCTATCGTCTGCGCGACGTAAAGCCCCAGCCCGGAATTTTTGGAGTCCGTCCTTGACGACTCCTCCATGAAAAACTTGTCGAAGACGTAAGGCAGATTCTTTTTGTCGATGCCCCTGCCCGTATCCTTGACCTTGACGACGAAAAACCTGCCGTTGCGCTCGAATGACACTTCGATCTTACCGCCCTCGTCGGTGTATTTCACCGCGTTGGAGACGATGTTCTGAAACACGCGCTCCAGCTCCCGCCTGTCCGCGTATATCTCGGCGGAGGGTATGCGGCGCACCTTGTAGGATATGTTCTTCGTCTTTGCGAGCTGCTCGTACTTGTCGAGCACCGCCCCGAAAAAGGTGCGTGTGTTCACCTTCTCCTTGAGGGAATCTATCTCCTCGATCTCGTGCTTCGACGTTTCCACGAGCTTGAGCACGAGCCCGTTGAGCTGCTCCGTCTTTTCGGTGATGAGCGCGGGATAATCCTTGTCGTCCATGCCGTCCTGCAGGCACTCGGCATATCCGGAAATGAGCGCGAGCGGCGTCTTGACGTCGTGCGCGACGCTTGCGATCGCAAGTTTGTTCTGCTCTATCGCCCTCGCGTGCGCGATCTGCTGTTCGAGAGTGCTGACGCGGAGCTTTTCGAGCCCGCGCAGTATCTTCCGCTGCTGGGCGGAACCGTGAGGCTCTATAGGCGCGGAGAGATCGCCGGCGTTCAACGCGTCGACTGCCGCCTGCACATAGTTCTTCCTGCCTCTCAGTCCTGCCATTTATAGCCAAGCCCCCATACGGTGACCACGTTCTCTATGCCGAATTTCGCAAGTTTCTCCCTGAGCCTTGCCACGGTGACGGCGACAGTGTTCTCGTCGATGTAGTCGTCGTAGCCCCACACCACGTCGATGAGCTTCTGCTTGCTGAAGATCTGGTTCGCGTTCTTGGTGAGGAAGTCGAGCAGATTGAACTCCTTGAGCGTGAGCGGCACGCTCTCGCCGTCCACTTTCACCTCGTGGCGCGTGGAGGATATCTTCATTCTGCCGTACACTCTCTCGCTCTTTTCCTGCGTATTGAACTCGTAATACCGCCTGAGCTGGGCATTCACTCTGCCCACCATCTCCTTGAAGGAGAAAGGCTTGGTCATATAATCGTCCGCGCCGAGCTCGAACATACGGAGTTTCTCATCCTCGCCCACTATGGCGGACACGACGATGACCGGGATGCTGTACTCGCGGCGCAGGGATCTGCACACCTCGTAGCCGTCCACTACGGGCATCATGATGTCCAGCAGAACGAGATCGGGCTGCATGCTGCGGGCGTATTCCAGCGCCTGCGCACCGTTGAACGCCTGATACACGGTGTGTCCCGCCTTGATGAGATAATTCCTCATCATATCGTTGAGCTCGGTATTATCCTCGGCGATAAGAATCTTTCTCATTCTTCCTCTCCTTATTTAAGCACTATGCCGTGTTCCCTGAAATATCTGACGTAGGAGCCTCTCCAATAGGAACACACGTCCTTTTTCGTCAGTCCCTCCGCGGGCGGCGCGAATTTGTAAGCCCCGTTCACTCTCCAACCGTTGAGCACTCCGATGGAGATCGCGTCCGTCGGGCAGTTGAACGAGCACGCGGTACAGCCTATGCAGTTTTTACCGAACGCCGGCAGCCCGTCCTTCATCTCTATATTGAGCATGGGACAGAGCTTCGCGCACCTGCCGCAGGACACGCATTTGTCCTTGTCCGCCTTGAACAGCCTGCCCAGATACGGCATGGCCTTGTGCTCTATCGCGACGACGAAACGCGTCATCACCGCGAGCGCGCCGGCTTTCAGAGGCTTCTCCCCTCCCTCGAACACGATGTCCGCGTCCGCGGGGGCGGTGTTCCTCGCCGCCTGCCACATGAGCGCAGCCATGTTGTCGGAGTGGCGGAATATCATGTTGTACGGCATTACATAGTGGAACTCTCCGCGCTTGACGTATCCCTTCTTTTTCAGCGTTCTGTCCAGAATGCGCGAGGACGCGTCGTTGACGTGCAGCGGCTCGCCGCTCGTTTTTATAATATAATAACCTTTTTTATCGCATTCTGGCAAGTTTTTTGCAAAGTCCAGGACATTCTGCGGCGCGTTGAACCCGTGGACGGGGTATCCTATGACCAGCGTGTCCGCCGTCGCCGTGTCGGGCGCGGACATATCCGCGCGTATCCTCACGCTTTCGCACTCCGCGCCTCTCTCCTTCAGGCGCTCCGCAAAGAGCCCGCACACCTTTGCCGTATTTCCGCTTGCGGAAAACACCGTGAACAGCACGCGCATATCAATACCTCCTGTACATCGCCTTGCCGCCGCTGAAGAAATATTCCGTGTTCTCTTCCCTCGCGTGGGTGTCGTACCACACCTGCGCGTAGAAGGGCATGAACTTAGCAAGCCTGTCGAAATCCCACGGTTCGGGCTGACAGCACACGGGACACCAGTGCCCCGCCTTCAGCACCGTGTAGGGCGACGCCCAGAACGTGTGCCCGTCATGGCACTCCCATTGAAGCTTGGTGTAAAGGTCGCCCTTCGTCATGCTTCCGCTCAGGCACTTTCCGCCGCGGTACGCCGCGGCTCCCCTCATATCCTCGATGTCCAGCTCGCCGTCCGGCTTGCTCTCGTCGTAACCGTGGTTGAGCAGGAAACCGTACTTTTTGATGTTCTCCGTCTTGCGTATGGCGTCGTAATCGATGTTGCCGTCCGCCACTTCGCCCTTTGCCAGCACGGGGAATTCCTTCCAGCTCTTCGCCATGCATTTGAGGTTGTCCTCGCTGCCGAAAAACGCACGGGTACGCCCTTTATCGTTCATTTTCACCCATTCAAGCGGCGAATTGATGTGTTTGAGCAATCTTTTGAAGCCCACTGCGGAGATGACGCCCGACGGCACCACGGACGCCGCTTTGTAGATGGGGAACTTCTTCACTATCGCCTTGCAGAACTCGTCGATCGTGTCGTGCTGATGGTCGAACATGTCGTTCAGCACGTCCCCGTCGGCAAACCACAGACCGTGGAAGTTGCGTATGGAGTTCCAGCCGGGGCTCATGACCTTCTCTATGTCGCTGCCTATGGTCGTGAGCAGCTTTGCATACGTGTCGTACCCCGTTACGCGGTTTGCCTCGCCGCCGCCCAGATTGTAGCACTTCTTCCAGAACTGAGGCACTTCGCCCTTGAGGTCGCGCTCGACTATGCGCTTGATCAGCAGTCCGCTGTCCGGCGCGGTGGACCATTCGAGCGGGACGTTGACGCAGGTGTGGAACATCAGTCCGTCGCTCATGTTGTCCTTCATCATGTTGTAGTGCAGCATGGCGGTCTGCCTGATGACAGCCCAGTCCCTCAGCGCGCTGTCCAGCACATATCTCTCGCCCTTCAGCTTGCTCTCCGCGTACACGTCGTACACGCTCGGCAGCAGAGGATCGCCCACCCTGCCCCATGGGTGCAGATAGTTGCGGTGCCCGTACAGAGCCACCGTGGAGATGTGCACGAACTTGGGCTGTGTTTCGCCCATCGCCTCCGCCGCGTCCACCATGTTGCGCGTGCCGAGATAGTTCGCGCGTTTCGCCCCTTCGGGATCGTGGTCCGACGCAGGCGGTATGAGCGCACCGACATGAAAGACGTAACCGCTGTCCGCAACGAGCTCACGGCACGCCGCCGCTTCCGCGAGATCTCCCCACACCGCCTGCACGCGCTTTCCGTACGCCCGGCGCGCCGCCGCCGCGAACTTTCTGTCCTTCGGCGTGCGCCTGACCAATATCTTCACCTTCTCCACTTCGTCGAGTTCGAGGAGCTGCCTCAGGCACTCCCTGCCCATGTTTCCGCTTGCTCCCGTGAGCGCAATGATGACCGACATATCTGCCGCCTCCTGTACTTTTTACACTGCCATGATACGCCCCGAATCTTACCCCCGTCTTGACGAAAACCTTACATTTTTCTTACACTTTTCGGTGCTCGATTGCACCTTCCGCGCCGCATTACGGCTGTTTCGGGACGGCTTGACTGCATGAGTGCTGCCGTCACGGCACCGCGCGGCGCTCAAGCCGCAGATGCGCGTACAACCGGACGGTCCCGTAAATGCGCCCGGGACAAATCGAAACGCCGCCTGCGGCGGCGTCGAAGTCTATCGACCGGCCCTCACGGCGGCGGATATCCCGCGCGCCGAACCGGCTGTGCTGCGCGGTACGCGCACCGACGGGCGCGCCCGTGACGCGGAGAACAACCGAAGCTGCTTTTCACCGTTTCCGCGCCGCACAATGTCATGCCGGAGCGGTGAAGTGGAAGGTGATTTCGCCGTAGACGACGTAGAGGGAGAGGGTGCGCGTGCCGTCCGCGGCTTCCGTCCTGCCGCAGGTGCCGTAGGCGGTGGAGTACCCCGCAAAGTCGTAGGCTATCATGCTCGTCCCCGTGCCGAGGGACTCCCCGGACTTGCGCCACTCGCCGTACACCTCGCGGCCGTCCGCAAAATCCATCACCACCGCGCCGGAGCTGAACCACACCGTGACCATATCCGCCGTAACGTCCATGCCTTCTTCGCCGTCCTCCGCCAGCCCGTCGAACTTGATGTACTCCCCGGTTTCGGCATACCTCTGCTCGGAGAGCGCGACGGAATAGGTGACGGACTGTCCGTTCTCCGTGACGACGAGGGAGTCGAACGTCCATGCCGTACTGTCGGTGGGAAGCGCGGTCGCCAGGGCGTCGTTGCACGCCGCCAATAAAACCGCCGACGCTATGCAAACGACGACGGACAACGCGATCATTGCGCAAATACGGCGTTTATATTTTGAAAATATCATTTTAACTCCGTTTTTTGTCGATATTTATTTTTCTCCGTCGGCCGCTTCGCCGCGGGCGAGAGCCTCATGCACGAACTTTTTCGCCTCCGCGAGGCACTCTCTGCCGGAGCGGGAGAGTCCGCATGCGAGCGCGCCGGCGTGCACTCCGTTGATGCCGGTGCAAAGGAAATATCCGTGCCGCGCCCCGGCGGCTTCAAGCTCGTCCGTGAAGTCGTCGGACTCCTTTTTCAGCCTGTCGTACTTAGACGCGACGACGAATACCGGCGGATAGTCCGCCGCAAGCCGCGCGTCTGCGGCATACGTGACGCGCAGCGCCTCGTCGCCTTTCATTGCGGCGACTTCCCTGCGTGATTTTCCGAGCAGCACCGACGTGAACAGTCCCATCTGCGGATAGCGCGTGTCCACTGCGCGCACGGGATCGAAAATACCGCTCAGCGTCACGCACGCGGACACCCTGAACGTGTCCTTGTAATCGAAATCTATGCCGAGGAGATCATAAAGCTCGTGACGCGCCGACACGGCGGACACCATTGCGGCGAAATACCCTCCCGCGCTGTCGCCGGCGACGACCACCCTGTCACGGTCTATCCCGTACTCTTCAGCGCGGTCGAGCACGAACTCTATCCCTTTGAATATCTGCCTGATGTGTCCGGGATGCTCCGCAGCCAGAGCGTAGTCGTAATCGATGTTGGCGGCGACGAATCCTTCCTCCACCCAGTTGTAGCAATAGAATCTGCGGTTGGAGCGTATTCCGGACAGATATCCTCCCCCGTGGATGTAGACGAAGAGAGGCCTTTTGCCGCCCTCCGCCTTAGGCAGATACACGTCCAGTTTGGCGCGCCTGCCGTCGCCGTAGCACAGTCCGCGCTCCTTCACTATGCCGCGGTGCACGCCGAAACACGGTATATGCAGCAGCAGTTCGCTGAACGAGAGTACCGCCTCAGTGCAGCGCACCTCGAATTTCTCACGGCCGGTCAGTCCCATAACTCCCCCTATCTCAATATCAAAATCTGAGAAAATACACAAAGTTGCCGTGCCTGCGGATCAGCGACACGAGTTCGTCCGCGGACAGCCACACCGTAGCCGTGTTGTCGCACGGGTGCACCCCTATCTCTCCGCCGCGGAACTCCGAGTCGATGACGAACTTCACTTTCTTTGCCGCGTCGTTCATGTATCCGAGCGGCGTCACCGAGCCTTTGGCGAGTCCGAGCATCTGCGCAAGCTCCTCCTCGGAGGCGAAAGACAGCTTGCGCGAGCCCATCTTATCCTGTACGCCGCGCAAGGACACGTTCCTGTCATGCTTCACCGTCAGGACGTAATAATTCAGCTTCTTGTCATCGCGGACGAAAAGATTCTTGGCTATCCTTTCTCCGCCCTCCAGTCCGAGCGCGACCACGTCGTCTATCGTGTCCGCATGAGCGTGCTCCGCCAGCCTGTATTTCACACCCGCCGCGTCCAGCGCGGCAAGACACCTTTCCGTCTTATCGTTCAAGTTCTCCTCCGTCATTGTCCGTCATACGCGGACGGACTATGTAAATCGCACGTTGCGTGTATTTTGCGCCGCGCCTCTCAAAGCGTTCAACGCGTACACAATACGTTTCGTGCACCGATTTACCGCCTGCGGCGCGCGCTGCCACAATGCGGCAGCGCTCCGCTGCACCATGCGGTCTGTCTTTTACGGGCAAATGCCGCGCGCCGTTCCCGGCGGCGCGGCTGCCTTACGCACTCCGCGGCGGCTGACGCCGCCGCGGAGAGAAGGACACGTTAAGTGTTTTGCGTGCGGACCACGCGGCTCCGACGGACCGTCAGAGTTTCTCCGCAACTTCCCAGGCTTTCCAGACCACGGTGCGCAGGTTGCCCACCTTTTCCGCGTCGCCCACGATGTGCACATGCGCGCTCTTCTTGGCAAGCGGCGCGGGAACATATCCGACAGACACTATCACGCTGTCCGCCTTGATCTCGCGAGTATTGCCGTCTTTGTCCGCGACGGTCACCTTTCCGTCCTCGATCTTTTTCACGCAGTGTTCGAGAAGCACCGGCACTTTCTTGTACGAGAAATAATCCCTGAGGTAGGAAGAGTTGGCAAGACAGAGCCCCGGAGTGGTGATGATGTCGTTCTGCGCTTCGACGATGACGGGACGTTTACCTTTGAGGAAGAGATCGTACGCGATCTCGCAGCCCGTAAGTCCGCCGCCCACGATGACGACGTCGTCGCCCACCGGCGCGCCGTTGAGATAATCTATCGCCTCGACGCTCTTTTCTATGCCGGGAATGCCGAGTTTTCTGGGTTTGGCACCCGTTGCAATGACGACCTCGTCCGCTCCGAGCGAATCAATATCCTTGACTTCGGCGTTGAACTTCACCTCTATTCCGAGTTTCGCGATCTGTCTGCGGTACCATTCGATGAGGGCGCGGTCCTTTTCCTTGAACGAAGGCGCCGCCGCCGGGATGAACACGCCGCCGAGTTTGTCGGTCTTTTCGTATATGGTGACCTTGTGTCCTCTCAGCGTCGCTATCCTCGCGACTTCCATGCCGCCCACGCCGCCGCCGATGACGGCGATCTTCTTGATTTTTTTTCGCAGGTACGATGTCGAATTTGTGTCCCTGCATCGTGCGCGGATTGAGCGCGCATCTCGCCATATGCTGCGCATCGGATATGGGCGCGTCGTTGCCGGTGCCTTTGTGTTTGGACATGGTGAAGCATCCGTTGTGGCAGCATATGCAGGGCTGGATGTCCTCGAGCCTGTCCTCTTTGAGCTTGGTCACCCATTCGCCGTCGGTCAGGAACTGCCTTGCCACACCCATGGCGTCGATCCTGCCTTCCGCAACGGCTTCCGCCGCGACGTCGGCTTCCATACGTCCCGCGCACACGACGGGAATGTCTACGAACTTCTTGATGTGCGCCACGTCGTCGAGGTTGCAGTTCTGCGGCATATAGGCAGGCGGATGCGCCCAATACCACGCGTCATAAGTGCCGTTGTCCGCATTGAACATATCATAGCCTGCGTCCTGGAGATATTTAGCCGCCTTTTCGCTCTCTTCCATGTCCCTGCCGACTTCGACGTAGTCCTCGCCGGGCACCGCGCCCGAACAGAACCCCTTGGTCTTGCTCACCACGGAGTATCTGAGCGATACGGGATAATCCTCGCCGCATTCGGCTTTGATCGCCTTTACCACCGCCACGGGGAAACGGTACCTGTTCTCGAAACTGCCGCCGTATTCGTCCGTGCGGTGATTGGTGTATTTCAGCGTGAACTGGTCGAGAAGATACCCTTCGTGCACCGCGTGCACTTCCACGCCGTCGACGCCGGCTTCCTTGCACATCTTCGCGGTCTGCGCATAGGCGTAGATGATGTCCTCGATCTCCTTTTTGGTGAGCGCGCGGCAGGTGACGTCCTCCGTCCATCTGGACGGAAGCTCGCTCGGCGACGCGCTGATGTAGGAAGGATCGAGGATGGGCTTCATGAGCGCGCCCAAGAATTTGTTGCGTATGGGCAGCGCGAGAAGATCGCTGAGCGCGAAGGAACGCCCGAACCCCGCCGTGAGCTGCACGAAAAGTTTAGCCCCGGTCTTATGGATCTCTTCCATATAGGGTTTCAGCTTTCTGAATGCGCCTTTCGCCTTATAAAGCCACTGTCCGCCGATGAGGTTCCTGAGCGGCGCGATGCCGGGGATGATGAGTCCGACGTCGTGTTTTGCGCGCTCCAGGAAGAAATTCGCCGCGTCCTCGTCGAGGTGGTGCGGTTCCATCCAGCCGAACAGCGAAGTTCCCCCCCATGGGACAGAGCACGATGCGGTTCTTTATCTCGACGTCGCGTATCTTCCACGGAGTGAACAGAGGTTCGTAAATTTTGTTCATAACCGACTTTCCTCCTTATCTTTGTCGTCGGTTATAGTATAATCTACACTATCGCAAAAGTAAATGCCCAAATTAGGCGCGAATGCCCGTTTTCCGCGTCACGAAACGGCGGACGCGCCATCTTCCTCCGCTTCCGCGCACGATCCGGCGCGTTCGGCGGCGAGCGCCGCCTCCCGTTTTTTCAAAATGCGCGGGAACATGACGAAGAAAGTCAGCGCCGTGGTCACGCCGGCGGCGATGTCCGCGATGCCCTCGCTGTAAAACACTCCGTCGACTCCCATTGCGAGAGGAAGGAGGAAGCACAGCGGAATGAGCAGAATGACCTTCCTCAGGCACGCAAGGAAGATCGAGATCCGCGCCTGTCCCAACGCGACGAACACGTTCTGCAGCGTCATCTGCGCAAAGAACATCACCGTACCCATCATGAATACGGGCGTATATCTGACGATGACCGCCATGACGTCCGGCTCCGCGCTGAATATCATGCCGTATATCTGCGGCGCGCCGAGCGAAACCGCCCACACCGTCACACTGACGCACAGCGCGACGCACGTCACTATCTTAACTGTCTTTTTGATGCGTTCCGACAGCCCCGCTCCGTAACAGTAGCTGACGAGCGGCTGCACCCCCGTCCCCAGCCCGTTGAGCGGCATGCTGATTATCTGCACCGCGCTGAGCATGACCGTGAGCGCCGCGGTATAGCTGCTGTCGCCGCCGGACCACCGGGTGAGATTGACGTTGAACACGATCTGTATCGCGCTCTCGGTCGCCGCCATTATGAAAGGCGACAGCCCCAGCAGCAACATACGGTAAACGAACCGTTCACGGGGGATAAAGTATCTGAAATTGAACTTAAAGACCGATTTCCGGCGAAGAAAGAAACTCGTCACCCACACCGCCGACACGCCTTGCGATATGACCGTAGCAAGCGCGGCGCCTTTTACGCCCATGTCGAAAACGAAAATGAAAAGAGGGTCCAACGCAATGTTCAGCACCGCTCCTATCGCCACCGTTATCATTGCCGTCACGCTGTATCCCTGAGTGGATATGAACGGATTAAGCCCCAGCGACAGCATGACGAACACCGTCCCCGTGCCGTATACGAAAAGATAGTCGCGAGCGTATTCGTATCCTGTCGGCGGCACTCCGAACAGCGTGACCAGCTCGCCGCTGAGCGGAAGCACCACCGCCGTCAGCACCGCGCCCATGACAAGCAGAAGCCCTGTGCCTCCGTTGAATACTTTCGCCGCATCCTCCCGTCTGCCCTCGCCCATTTTGATGCCGGCGAGCGGCGCACCGCCCATGCCGACCAGATAGCTGAACGCGCTGACGATAATCGTGATGGGGAACGCCACTCCCAGCCCGGCAAGCGCGTCGGTGCCGTGTCCGGGAATGCTGCCGACGTACATTCTGTCCACAAGATTGTACAACAGATTGATGATCTGCGCCACGACTGCGGGCAGCGCGAGCCTGAGCACCAGCCTGCCCACGCTGTCACGGGCAAAATCCGGTTCTTTCGTAATCCTTGCTCTCATCGTCCGACCATTCTACCACCGCCCGCCGCGGTAGTAAAGCGATTGCGCGTCGGACGGCGCAAATATGCGCCGCGGTCTGCAATGCGGACTCGTTTTTACCGGCATTCCCGCCTCTCCGGCAACAATGCCGCACGCCGGACGGACACAACGCGCCCGCGGATGCGCGTCACGCGGACACGTCCGTATCGGACAGAGTCATCAGGAGCGCCACGAAAGCGATCAGCGTTTCCGCCGCCGTCCCGTACGCCGCGGCGTCCATAACGATCTCTCCGCCGCGTATCGCAGCGCGGTATTTTGCGACAGCGTCAAAGGCTTTTGCGCTCGTTTTCTCTCCCGCGGCAGCCCCCTTCGGCCCGGCAATGCGCGGCAGCGTCGCCCTTCCGTCCCCGTAATACAGCCGCCCGCCGTCCTCGGTGAACCTGACGGATATAGGAGTATCGTCCTTGTACCGCAATGCCGGAAATTCGACGCCTTTGCCGTCGCCGTTCAGCGGAATGCCGTCCGTGAGCGTACGCCTCACCCACGACAAAGCGCCTTCCTGCGGCATGGGCGCACGGGATTCGGCGGCGTGTCTGCTCTTCCTTTGCCATGCGACATCCTCGTGCTCCCAGAGTTTTTCCGCCTGTTTTGCGGTCTCGCGCAGCCGCCGCAAATGCCTTTCTAATCTCAATTCCGCTTCGAGTTGTCTGATCTCTTCCTCCGGATCGTCGTAACGCGAAACCGTTCCGCCGCCTGCGCTCCCTTCCGCCCAGCCGTCGTATTCTTCCTCTTCTTCATCGCGCATAGCCTCCGCCCACGCCCACTCCTCACGTTTGTGCAGCTTATCTATCAGCTCCCTCATCATCCTTGACGATTCGGTCTCCGCGGGAGCGTCCTTGTTCTTTTTTGCGCGGGACTGTCTGCTTTTCGCCTCCCGGTTCACTCTGAACGCGATCCCGTCGTCGAGCGCCGCGGTCCCGTGCGCCGTCATTGCGGCGGCGACGGATCTTGCCTCGTCGTAGCTCAGCCCGTATCTCTTTTGCAGCTCCGGGACCGTGAAACTCTTCTCGCCGGCGAGTTCGGTCATTATCCTGATCATGTCCTTATCGTTCATGCGCTCTCCGGGACGGTCAGCTTCTGACCGGCTTGTACTCGTATATGTATTTCTTGTCAAAAGGATTCACATCGCACTTGTAATCCTTTTCGCTCGACGTCGGCAGATCCTTGAACTCGTCGCACTCGAAATACCGCGTCAGCTGCGACAGCATCACGTATCCGCAGTTCGCTTCCGTCACCACACACTCTCCGGGCGCAAGATTGCAAAGTCTGCTCCGCGGTACGAGCGGCAGAGATTCCATCTGATATGAGCATATCTCCGTACCGTCGCCGTTGAGCGCGCTCAAAGGCGATATACGCGTCATGCGCCCGCATTCCTGCGAAAATTTCTCCAGTGTGCCCGGATTGTTGCTCCCGAAGAAAATGTGTACGTTGAGATTGTCGCGTATGATCTCCGCTACATCCGCGCCGTACACGGCGTCCAGCTGCGCGTACGACTGCACTATGAGCATGAAGAATATGTTCCTGCCCGCGCACGCGGATATGGTGGCCTCGAAGTCGGGTATGCGGGGAAAATTTCCGAATTCGTCGAGGATGAAGTAGAAGGGCGTCTCCAGTCTGCCGTCCGGACGGTCGTTGGCTTTCTCGATGAGTATCCTGTACACTTCCTGCACGAACATGCTGATCAGTTTGTAGTGCGCCCGTATCTCGTCGCGGTAGTCGATGAACACCACCGTCGGTCCGTCGAGTATTTCACTCACGTCGAAAGAGTTGCAGGACGTAAGCAGTCTGACCACCACCTCTGCGAACAGCGACACTTTGGACATAAACGTGCTCATAATGCCTTTGCGCGTTGCTCTCGCATTCTCGACAATACTGTTCTTGGACAGGATATACGCCATGGAATCGACAGGTCTGGAACTGAAATATCCCCTGTCGTCCATGTTGTACTCGTTGCCCTCTTTGAACTGCGCTACGACGCGGAGTATCGTGCTGAAGGAAAATGTGTCTTCCGTTATCGCGTTCGCGCCCGTTTTGTTGCTGTCCTCCAGCATCGCCCACAGGAAAGCCTTAAGCACGTCGCGCGCGCTCTCCTCCCAGAAGGGATCGCTCGTACGCTCGGCCGTGATCAGCAGCCTTGACACGTTGTCGAGATCGTTGCCCACGTCGTCTATCATGACGGATTTCGCGTTCCTGAGGTCCGCGTCCAGCTCCCGCTGGCTGTCATAGACTTTCCCCCTGAACACGTTGCGCACGGTGCCGTCCGCGCACTCCGTGACGCCGACCTCCTTACTGACGCTGAACGCCGCCCGGTACTTCCTGAAAATTGGCGTGAGCGTATTCCAGTATTCGCTGTGCGAGTAGTCGCGGAAGTTCAGCAGCTTGACTTTGTATCCCTCGGCGCGGAGGGTGGCGGCGGTCCTGCGGTATATCTCACCCTTGGGGTCGGAGATGACCATTGATTTCTTTTTTTTGTGCCTGGCGAACGAAACTACCGTCGGAATGACGTACGAAGTGGTCTTGCCGAGCCTGGTGGCGGCAATCACCCCGACGTGGTTGTCCGAGGAGGTGTACAGCTGCCGCAGCACCCCGTCGCCGCATCGTCCGCACGCCTTGAGCACTCCCGACTTATCGTAAGAAGACAAGTCGCCGAACGCGGTCAGATTGCCGCCCGTCCTCTCTATGCAGGAAAAATCCAACAGCTCCATGTTCTCGTAGCCGTCAAACAATTCTTTCATCATTTTCATACATCAATCCTCCGAAACCGAATTTGTTCCCGGCAGACGGCGCCGCCTTGAGCAGATCTCTCTCAAGCACAGGCACCGTCTGTCCGACGGTCCTCTTGGCCGCAATTATCCTGTCCGCCGCGGATTCCATTTCGTCCGCGGACATAGCCAGCAGTCCGGCTACCGCTTTCACCTCGGCTTTGACTGCCGCCAGCCCGTACTCGCGGCGCTTGTTTTCGAGTATGTAATCCAGCAGTCCGCGTTTTTCCTCGCTGCCGACCTGTCCGATGTCGACGACGTTGCACATCTTCGCCAGTCGGGCGGAATTGGTCCTGTCGCAGAAACACACGGGCATGATCGCCCTGAGATCCAACACCAGATCCGGCGAACAGAGGCAGAACGCCTTCCTCGCCGACGTTCTGAGGAAAGAGGCGGCGGCGTCCGCTTTCGCGTCCTCGATGCTGCCGGTGAAGAACATCATGTAAACGTTGCCCCTGTCCTCGTTGCAGCTTCTCACGAAGATGTTCCCGGCGCGCGGCTCGAAATCGCCCAACGAAGTCGCTCCCACGTCTATGATCTCCGCATGCTGTCCGGGAAGGCTGCGCGCGCATGCCGCGGCGAACATTTCCAGCACGTACCGCGAGTCCGCGCATATGCACAGCGGTCTGTAAGAGTTCTTGAGCCTGAGATCCGCATTCGCAAAAGCCTTTACGATCTGCCCCACCTGCTCCGTCCTCTTCAGCGGAAGACTGGCGAACGCTTCGACATTGCATTTCATGTCGCCGCGCACGCGCAGTTTGAGCGGAAGCTCCGCTGCGGCGGAAAGCGCCGACTCCCCTCCCGAAAACAGCAGCCTTTCCTTGCTGCGCGTATCGAGGATGCCGCTGTAGACCACCCTCGCTGCCGCGGGCACGTACCTGTCGCGCCTGAGGGATGCGCCGTCGAACACGCGTTCCAGCAGAAAATGTCCGTCGGCGCACACCTCTCCCACTTCGCCGTAACGCTCGGCGAGAGCCGCCGCCGCTGCGTACTCGGCGTTGTATTTCAGCAGCGCAGACAGCACCCCGACGGTCCCCGCTCTCCCGCCATCGTCGAAATAAGCGAGCATATACAAAGCCGCGATGTCGTTCCAGCGCGCACACCTGTCCAGCAGTTTTATGCCGCGCGGCAAATCTTTCGGGACGGTTATTCCCGCGGCGTACATCAGACCGAGCAGTCTGCTCGCCCTGACAACGCCCGCGGCGGAGGCGCTGCGCAGTCTGTTGAGCGCGTCCCCGTGCAGTCTGACCGCCGTATTGCAGGCGATGCCGTATTCCTCCAACTCGCAAAATACCGTGCCTTTGGCGGCGATGCAATACTCTATACCCGGCTGTTCGGGCGCGCGGGAGCTCCCCATATACTGCACGATCCTGCAATATCTTCTGTAATCCGAAGGACTGGCAATGTCCGCCACTTCTTCGCACGCGGACAGCGCGAACAGCGTATTCGCTTCCTTTTGTCCGACGATGAAGATATCCGCCAGCGTCCGGAATGCCGACGCGCGGTCAAAATCGGTGCCGCCGAGCGCCCCTTCGAGCGCATAGAATTCGGCGAGCATGAGTTCTGCGGTGTAATCGTTCACGGTCTTTCCTCCTTTCATTTCCTTTTGGGCAGCACCATATCCACGATGCCGTATTTCAACGCCTCCGCCGCGTCCATGACCGTGTCGCGGTCGGTGTCCTTTTCTATACGCGACACGGGCTGTCCGGTGTTGGCGGACAGAATGGCGTTGAGCCTGCTCCTCGTCTTTTCGATGTGTCTGGCGGCGATGATGATGTCCGACGCCTGACCGCTCGCGCCGCCGAGCGGCTGATGGATGAGTATCTCGCAGTTTTCGGTCACGCTTCGCATACCCTTGGTCCCCGCGCTGAGCAGCACGGCGCCCATGGACGCCACCATTCCGAGCCCGACCGTGGCGATTCGCGCGGAAACGCTGTTCATCGTGTCCATGATCGCAAATCCGTCCGCCACGCTGCCGCCGGGAGTGTTGAGCTGTAAAGTGATCACGCGCTCGCTTGCCGGCACGTTCTCGCTGCGGAACTTATAGTCCAGATATTGCAGCTGACTGACGATAAGCTCCGCGCTCTCGCAGGTGATCGGTCCGAAAACGTTGATCGTGTTCCTTTTCAGCGAGTAATCCCATGAAAAATCCTCTTTCATTTTTCTTTCCTCCTTTTTCGATGCAGGAAGGATTATCGCAAATAAAAAAGCGGAATAGGTCATTCTGAAAATGACAAATAAAAAAAGACGCGGAAAATTTTCCGCGCCGTTTCAGGTCCGCCGCAGGCGTCCCTCAGAAATTCCTGTCAGGTGTCGAAGGCCGCGTTTTGTCGGTAAGAAGCGGCTCCTCCCACGCGTCCAGAATGCCGTTGATCACTCCGATGTCGTAAATTTTGTTGATGATGCAGTAGGCGATGAGCAGATCCGCCTCTTTGGCGCATCTGGCATAGCCCGCGCTTTGCAGCAATTCGTCCGTTTCGCTGATATTGAGCCTCAGTCCTATCGCCATGCTCCAGACAAAAGACTTGCTGACGCCCGCGTCCCTCCTCGTGATGCGCGAAAAATCCTGCCTGCTCATGCCCGCCGCCGTATAGACGTCGGTGCTCGTCAGGTGCTTGCGATTCATGAACTCGTACACTTTCATGGCGAAAGTCTTGTCGTTCCTGTGCTCGGCGAGATACCTGCGTATATCCTCGAACATTTCCTCTTCTTCCGCACAGTAGGACTGCGACACGACTTCGCCGTAGTGACAGGTTACCCGTCCCGACAGATCGCGCGTGTCTTCGCCGCGCGCGTCTTTCGCTGCGGTGTCGGATTTGCCCTTTACCCTGTCCCGCATGACGCCCGGCGGCACGATGAACGTCAGCTCGCGCTCATGCCGCCCCTTTATGACGTATTCGTTCAGAATGCCGGGATCGGCGTCTTTGTACGCCTGCCGCGCCGCTTTTGTGAGCGCCCTGACATTTGTAGGATCCTTAAGCCCCTTTACAATCTCCAGAAAACTTTCCGCCGACCTGATCAGCAGCAACTTGTCGAACTTACCGTCGAACTTCTTCTTCTCTTTCATTTTTCCCTCCTTAAACGTTTTCTCAAAATGTGCAGGAGATTTATATATCACATATTTCGTGATATTGCAATAAGAAAATGAATTTCTTTGCCGCTTTTTGTCGATTTTCCTCCTTCCCTTCCTGTCGTCCGCCGCTTGTCCTTCCGGCGCGGCGCGCCGCGCAAAATAAAACGCCCGGCGTGCTGCCGGGCGTTTCGCTGCCGGATAAATGCTTATTTGCCGAATTTCTCGTCAAACTTCTGCAGGCACTTGACGCTGATCGCGTAGCAGTCTGCGAGGCAGTCCTTGTCGAGATTGGTGTATGTATCCTTGAGGGTGTGGTAGTAGTCCTCAAGCACGTGGTTGAGCGCGGTGATGCCCGTCACTTTGTATCCGCCCTGTGCGAACGCCGCGGAATCCGTCGCGCCGCCGAAGGGAGGCACCCACGTCTTGTTGCAGTGGATACCGAGCTCCTTTGCGCTCTCCATGAACATGTCGCTGACTTCCTTGTCCGCCTTGACCGTACCGTTGAGGTCGCGGTAGTTGACGCCGAGGAACTTGCTTGCGTGAATGGTATCGTAGGAATAGATCCACGTGGGCACGTCGTCGAACTCGCCCTTGTGCTGCTCCACCCACGCTTTCGCGCCGCGGAGTCCCGCCTCTTCGGATCCGGAAAGAATGACGCCGACTTCGGTGTGTTCGAGCTCGATGCCCGCGTCCTTCATCGCCTTGAGGATCGCGATACCCATATAGCAGCCGGTGAGGTTGTCGTTGGCGCCGTCCACCGTCGTCTTGGGATCCCACATGAAATACATGCCGAAAAGGCCGGGGACAAACACCAGCTGGGCGATGCCGCACCAGAACAGCGCTTCACCGTAAACGGCGGTGTATGCGTCGAGGCTGAACACGCTCATATACGCAATGCCCTGGGAGCCGAGCACCGCCGTAGCGACTATCGCGAGCACGAGAGCGATGAAGGCGCCGAGGAAGCTGGAGCCGATGTGCAGCTCGTACACCGCGCCGCCGAACTTGTTGTTTACGGGCCAGTTCCAAGCCGCGTCGGGATGTCCGTTGAAGAAGATGCGCGCCTTGACTTCTCCCGTGCACTTCTTGATCGCCGTGACGTTGTGTCCCGTCTTTTCGGGGAAGAGGAAGTCGAACGTCTTTCTGTACAGCACGAACTGGCAGATCATGATCGCGAATCCGACCGCGATGAGCGCCACTCCGAGCGCCGGCAGGAAGAAGAAGCACAGCATGCCGAGAAGCGCGCACGTAATGGTGTAATTCAGCCAGCCGAGGAAGGAATGGGGGTGTTCCTTGAAAGACTCCACATCCGCCCTTTCGCAGCCGCAGTCGTTCTTCAGGACTTCCGCCATGAATTCACACGACTTTTTCTCACCCTCCGTGCCGGGGCCGCGCTTGCCGCAGGTCTTGATGACGTCGGTAATGCCGTCGATCATGTACTGCGCGCTTTCTGCTTTGTTGTCTATGAGCTTTTTGAAATCAGCCATAGTACGTCTCCTTTTTTCTTAGAATGGTTAAATTGTAACACAATTTATGGCAGGTTTCAATAGACTTTGATCATCTTTCATGATATTTTAACAAATGTCGTCTAATCAAACGCTCTTCAGGGCCGCGGCGGACACCCGCAAGAACATCTTTCCTCACTCCGACAGCACAAAACGCGCACTGAAATACCCCGCCGGGAGCGGGGTATCACCGTGTTGTCCGTTTGTCGGCCGCGGACTCAGATGAGCGAAGAGTGTATCACATAGTCCGCCGTGGCTTTGTTGGTGGCGATGGGGATGTCGTAGACGACCGCGATGCGCAGCAACGCTTTCACGTCGGGATCGTGCGGCTGCGCCTGCAGCGGATCCCAGAAGAAAATGACGAGGTCGATCTGCCCTTCCGCGATCTTCGCGCCTATCTGCTGGTCGCCGCCAAGCGGGCCGGAAAGATACCTTTCGACGTCAAGCCCCGTAGCTTCGGCGACGAGTTTCGCCGTCGTGCCCGTACCGCAAAGTCCGAATCGCGCGAGCGTGTCGCGGTTCTTCATTGCCCAGCTCACCATTTCCGCCTTTTTATTGTCGTGCGCTATGAGCGCGATCCTGTTTACCTTATTCATTTTCCGCTTCTCCGTATGAACTGCAGCAATTATAACACATTCCGCCGCGCATATCAAGCGCGAACGCGTTTTGTCCGGCGCAAATGCGGCGCACCGCGCTGACCGCCGCACTCATTCTTTCCGCCGCCGCGGCAGCGATAATAATAGGCGTGGTGTTTGCCTACATCCCCTATTCCCTCTGAGCCGGCGCACCTTCCGCTAACGCAGGAACACGGTGTTTATGCGCTGAAAATCGACAGTAAAGATTTTATTCCGCCGCCAGGCATGGTTTGCAGACGTCCGTCCAGCCTTTTGCGCGGGAGAACTTTTCCAGCTCGTCGAGCGTGAGTTCGATCGCGCTCGACGCGCTGCCGCAGGCGGGGAACACGGTGTCGAAGCGTTTCAGCGACTCGTCCAGCCACACCTCCACGCCGTCGTTCACGGCAAAGGGACACACTCCGCCGACGGCGTGCCCCGTGAGTCTTTCCGCGTCCTCACGCGCAAGCATCTTCGCCTTGCCGCCGAAGAAGTCCTTGTACTTGCGGTTGTCCACCTTGACGTCGCCTGCCGCCACGACGAGCACCACTCTGTCCCCCAGCATGAAAGAGAGCGTCTTTGCTATCCTGCTCTCCGCGCAGCCGAGCGCCTTTGCGGCGAGTTCCACCGTCGCGCTGGAAACGTCGAATTCCCTTATCCTGTCCGCCGCGCCGTATGCGGCGAGATATTCCCTGACCTTTTGTATAGACATACTGCCTCCGCATTTTTGCTGACCGCATTATAACACAATCGCGCCGCGCGCGCCATAAACGGGATAAAAATCGCGGAACGGCAGGGAAACCCCGGCGTATTCTTTTAATCAATCCGTCCGCCGCAAAGAAAACTATTGACATAATTTTCAGTTTAACTCAAAATATATTCATAAGTGTTTTCGGGGGGAGGATTTATGACCGAAATCGATAAAACCACAGTCGAAGATACCGCGGAATCGGCGGACTGCGCCGCAGCGGCGGAGAACGAAGTCGCGGCGGACGCCGGCGCGGAGAGTGCCGACGGCACCGTATCGGAGGACGCGCAGGCGGAACAAGGCAAATTCGCCGTCGCTCTCGGCAAGGGCAAGGCATTCATGACGCGCCACGGCAACATATGGCAGATCGTGAAATTCACGCTCATCAGCCTCATCGCTTTCCTTGCGGAGTTCGCCTCCATGTACGCCCTGCAATACGGGCTGGAAGGCGTGCTCGGCAACGAGGACTTCCACTGGTTCATCTTCCACTATGCGGCGGGACGCAACGGGGCTTTCGGCACTGCCGGGTTCATCGCCATGCTGGTATCCAAGTGCATAGCGGAGATCATCTCCTTCACCATCAACCGCAAAAAGACCTTCAACGCCAACAACAACGTGGTGTTCAGCGCGATCATGTACGTCATCACCGTCATCGCGCTCATACTTTTCACCACATGGCTCGCAGGCATTCTCGGCGACGCGATAGGGCCGGCGATAGGCGCGGACCTCGGCAACACCATCAGCAAGATGCTCGGCTCTCTCATAAGCTGGGTAGTCATCTTCCTCATGGACAAGTTCGTCATCATGCGCAAGGTGGACAAGGGCGAAGCGGCGGAAGAAAATGCGGAAGCCGCCCTTGCGGCGGACTCCGAGGAAAGCGAAGCCGTGACGGAGATCTCCTCCGGCGACCGGGAATAAGTACGCTTATCAACGGACTGCACCCGCACGCCGCGGCATGACGCCGCGGCGTTTTGCGTGCGCCGAACACGGCAGCGCTGCCAGGCGGCACTGCCCTGCCGCTCCTCTATGCGACGCCTATCTCCCGGCAGCCCGACGCACACCTGCGCGGCTTACAGAGCATGACAAAAGAGAGCGCGCCGCGCTCTCTTTTGACGTATTGTCCGATTTTCATGCCACACGCATGCGTCCTGCCCAAATCTCCGCGCATCGCAGCGGAACGGCGCAAGCCGTCATGCAGGCGGCGCGAGGGCCCGTTACGCCTTGGGCACTACGATCTCCATGTCCGAATCGGGATAAGTGCAGCAGGGGTGGATGTAGCCGAACTTCCCGTCCGCGAGTCTGCGCTTGTCAGCGCCGGCGATGGAGAATTTGCCGGCAACGAGCCTGCTGTGGCAGAAACCGCAGCCGCCCGCGCGGCACTTGGACGGTACTTTCAGCCCCGCCCTTTCCATGGCGACGAGCAAGGTTTCACCTGCGTCCGCCTTCACCTTGAAGGTATCGAAGCCGATATGCACGGTGAGGTCGTACACCGCGGGCGCGGCGTCGCGCACTCCCACGCAGTTCGCCTCTTTCTTGACGCGCTTCAGCGGCAGACCGAGGGGCGCGAGCTCCTTGTCCTGGAAGGCGTACATCGCGGAAGGTCCGCACATCATCACGGTGAAATCGCCGTCAACGTACTTCTTCACGAGAGCGAGATTCACAAATCCGTGCTCGCAGCCTTCCTCCTCCTTCTCGGTCACGTACACGACCTTGAACTTGCCGGGCATTTGAGCCGCAAGGGCGTCGAGCCTGCTCCTGAATGCGAGATCGGCAGCCGTCTTTGCCCCGTAGAACAGCGTGAGCGAATAGTCGTCGGTGCCGTCCGCAAGCGCCTGCGCCATGCTGTAGAAGGGAGTGATGCCGCTGCCGCCCGCGATCGCAACGATCTGCTTCGCGTCCTTGATCGGCTCGTAGCAGAAATCACCGGACGGATCGCCTATGACGAACTTGTCGCCCGGCTTCGCGTTGTCGAAGAGCCATTCGCTGAAAAATCCCGCTTTCTTGACGGTGAACGCGGCTTTTTTCGCAAGCGCTTCACGGGGAGAGGACGAGAAGGCGTAGGGACGCGACACCTCGCTCCCGCCCGCGTTGCAGCCGAGAGTGGCGTACTGACCGGCGCGGAAGTAGAAAGGCTTCTCCGTTTCGAAGACGTACGTCTTCATGTCCGCGGTTTCGAGCCTGACTTCGGTGAGAGTCGCGGACTGGTAGCCGGGGTGGAGGATCTTCGCCGTTTCGTTCACCTTATAGGTCGCGGGCAGCGGAGTCGCCGGCGCTTCCGCCATTATCTTTCTGCGCTTCGGCACCATTTTCTTGAAGCGCAGGAGGTCCATAAATCCGAAAATCTGTTTCTTGAATACGAATGCCATAAGTTCAGCCCTCCCTCTTGATGTCGCCGACGGTCTGCCTGCCGGAGATGTCGCCCGCGAAATACGCGCTGGAATAGCCGGACAATCTCATCGCGTAAGCGCTGCCGAAACGCAGTCCGCGCACGCGGTGATCCTCCGCCATCATCTGGAGCCTGGGCATGAGCCCGTCCCAATACTGCGATTCGTAGCCGTAGATCACGCCTTGCGGATGTCCGCAGTAACGCGCGTACGTCATCGGCGTCGCGACCGAGATCTCCTCTATACTGTCGCGGATCTTCGCGCCGGTATCGTGCTCGAAGCGCGAGATCATCTTGTCCGCGACGTAATTCTTGGTCTTGTAATAGTTTTCGGGAGTAACATTCGCCCAGTCGTCGGACATGTAGAGCGTGGTGAAGTACATCATGCAGGTGCCCTCCGGCGAGCAATCGGGAAGCGCGCGGTTAAGGCATACCGTCGCCTGCACGCTATTGTCCTTTATCGTCCGCATCCTGTCGTACTGCGCGACGGAATCCATCGTGTCGTAAAGGAAATAGTTGTGGTTCTCGATGCCGAGTTCGTCGGCGGATTTGTTGAGCCCCAGGAACATGGTGAAGCCTCTTCCCGAGAACTTGCGCGAATTGGACGCACGCACCTCCGACTCCGGCACCTTGTCCATCATCCTGCCGAACACGACGTGCGGCGAGCAGTTCGCCACGACGTGGCGCGTCTCGATCTCCGTCCCGTCGTCCAGCACGACGGCGCGCACTCCGCCGTCCTTCGGATCGGTGAGTATCTTCACCGCTTCGGTGTTGAACAGGACGTCGCCGCCGAGTTCGAGTATGCGTTCGGTCAGCGCGAGAGAGATCTCGTGCGAACGGGACTTCGGCATGCTCGCGCCGCGCAGGATGTAGCGGTTGACCATGGACGCGTAATGCACAAAGCTCAGGTCGTCGCAATGCGCGCCCAGGTAGCACCAGTACGCCGTGAGGATGTCGACGGCTTTCTTCGGCATTTTGAGCGCCTTGAGCACTTCGTTCACGGAGTAGGAACCGCACCTCACGAAGTTGCCGTAATCGCGCACCATCACCTTGGAATCAGCATTGCCGTTGACCGACGCGGTGTAAGCCTGTCCGAGCCTGATCTCCTCCGCCAGTTCGAAAAATTCCGTGACGGATTTGCGACTGCCGGGCACATAGCTCTCCATCTTGTCGATGAAGGCTTTCACGCCGAAAGGCATCGTCGCGTCGAGCTTTTCCGCCTGCGAGATCACGCGGTACGCCTCCGGGATCTGCAGCCACTCGATCTTGTCCGTCACTCCGAGTTCGTCGAAGAGCACGCGGACGTCGCCCGCGTTGTCGGCGGTACCGAAGTCGTTGAGCTCGTGCAAAGACGCCTCAAACTCGAACCGCCCCCTTCTGAAGCTGGTCGCGAAGCCGCCGGGAATGTTGTGCTTTTCCACAAGCAGCACCCGCGCTCCGCCCTGCAGCAGCCTGATCGCCGCGGTAAGTCCGCCGTTACCCGCACCGATAACGACGGCGTCGTATTTTCTCATTGCAACCTCCTGTTTCCGTGCCCGGCACTCGGCCGCGCCTCATAATTCCATAAGATTCAGTCCCGTGCGCTCGTCGTAGAACCTCGGCACACGGCCGTAAACGGTGTGCAGGACCAGTTCGCACGTCGCGCTGATGACGGCGCGTTTGAGATGTCCGCCGACGGCGGTCCCGTCCCTCCTGCACGCTGCGGCGTGGATGTGGACGTAAGGCGCGCCGTTCATCTCAGTCACCGTGCCCGAAAGCGACGTGATCTCCAGCGGCTCGCGGAACGTGTTGTCGAAATACACCTTCGCCTTCACGTCGTAGACCGACACGTCGAACTCGTCGGCCGCGCCTATCCCGCTCACCTCGGCGAACGTCACGCCTTCGCGCTCCGCTATCTCCGCAAGCGAAGCCACGACTTCCTCGCCGACTTCCAGCCTGACCACTATGTCTTCACCGAACCGCTTATATTTCATACCGCGCCTCCGCACGCGCGCCGTAAGCGCACGCTTACTATATATATTTTACACTCTCGCGCGCGAAAATCAATAAAAAATTAAAAACGCAGCCTTTTCCCGTCTGCGGCGCGTCCGTCGGCGGAGTTCTTCTCTCCTCCGCGTCGCCGCCGGCACTGCGGCAATGACGACGTCCCCGCCTTTCCCCAGGCTCTTCACCGCTTCGTCAAGCTCAAGCGCACGCGTGCCGAGCCGCTCGGCGAGCATGCGCGCGTAACGCTCGGTAAATCCCGTTTTCGACACATAAACTACCGTTTCAGCCATATAAACACCTTATGGCGGCGTTTTGCGGTTTTGTCCGCCTGCGTCAGCGCAGCTTCAGCCCGTCGCGGAATGCGTTCCCGACCTTCTCGCCCAGCGCGATATACGCCGCGTTCACGGGGTCGAAAGTGATGGGGCGGAGCTTTGCGGGATCGATCTTTCCTTTCTCGTTCAACACGCTTTCGTCCGCGCTCACGTTGAGTATCTCCCCCTCCAGTCTGCACGTTTCGGGATCGTACGAGATCAGCTTGCACTCCAGCGCCATGGGCAGCTCCTCGATGATCGGCGCGTCGACGAGATCGCTCTTCACCGTGTGGAATCCCGCTTTCGCGAGTTTGTCGGGCACGTCGTTTGCGGACACTATGCCCACATAGTCGCACTCCGTCACATACTTCTCCGTCGCCATGCTCACCGTGAACGCTCCGCGCTGCAGAATGTTCCGCACCGTCTTGTGCTCGCCGCTCAGGCACATTGCGATCCTGTTCTCCTCGCTCAGCCCTCCCCACGCCGCGTTCATGGCGTCGGGAGTGCCGTCCCCGCCGTAAGTGGCGATGATGAACACGGGCTGTGGATAAGTGTAAGGCTTTGCACCGAAATTCTTTCTCATATCTTACTCCTTTGCAGCGCACGCGCCGCGCTTAAATTCCACGACCGCCCTCGCGGCTTACCGCCACGTTCGCGTCGGGTTTCCTTTTCTTTCTTTTTCCCGGAGCAATCCCTTCCGAGTTTATCCCGCCCCGCCGATCTCTTTGCGGCACGCGGACCGTTCAGTTCTCCTTCTCTCCTCTGCCGTAAAACAGCCGGTTGTTGCGCTCCAGTTCGGCGAAAGTGACGGGACGGAATCCGTTCACGTCCACGCCGGCGTTGAGCGCGTTGGGAGTCCTCCTCATCCACTCTGCCGCCTCCCCTGCCGTACGGTTGTGCAGGTGTCCGCAGACGAGGTATCCGAGTTTACGCGAACCTTCCTTCCGGCTGTTCTTCCATTCGAGCATCGGATAGTGGCACACCGTAACGGGGTGGCAGTTCAGACTCTCCTCGATAAGGGGAGCTACATGCTCGAAATAGCGCGATGCGTCCGTCTTCTGCAGCCATGTGCCGTCGTGATTGCCGCGCACCAGGATCTTTCTGCCTTTGAGCCTTGCGAGATATGCCTCCGGGTCCGCGCACTTCCACATCAAATCCCCTGCAATATACACGACGTCGCGCTCGCCCACTCTCGCGTTCCAGTTGGCAATCAGCGCTTCGTCCATCTCCTCGCACGAGGCGAAAGGACGTCCGCAAAGCCCTATGACCGCAGCGTGTCCGAGATGAAGATCCGCCGTGAAATAAACCATATCCGGTGTGCCTCCCGTGTGCGTGACTGAAAAGTCAGATGTTCCCTCGACACCATTTTACCCCCGCACCGCCCGTCCGTCAACGAGGGAAAAGAAGAAAGACGGCTTCTGCCGTCCCTTCTATATACCGCCCTCAACGCCCGGCTCGTCCCGTCCGCCTATTTGCCGTCAATACGATCCGACAAAAAGCACTTTAACCCGCGTTTTCTCTGGATAAACATCGCTTTACGGTGTTTTATACTCAATTCGATCATCCTGCATCGCAGGTCACGGGACAAACACACGTGGAGTGGCGTCTTGCCGCCGTTTTCACGGACATAGCCGTCGACGCCCCGTCACAATGGAATGAATTGTCACTTCCGCAAAAAACCCATCAGGCGGATGTTGTTGCCGGATACGCTTGCAGCGGTTTTATTCTTACCGTCCACCATTTCATGATAAACGATTTTATAACGGTACTCACCGCCCACAACAACCCTGGAAATACTCTTGACTCCCATACGCGCCAACTCTTCGGTATTATACGCACTGCCGTGCTCTTCCCAAGGAGTATCGGCGTCAATCTCGATAGATTTGGGGTGTGCCAACCCTTCGCTTATCAACCAAGCGCAACTCTTGTCAAATTGTCTGCCCGATACGGTGGTGATGAGATAAAGTTTCTTTCCGAACACGCCTTGCGTCTTTTTGATGGCGGCATAGCCTTTCCGTACGATATCGTCGGCAGATTCAAACTCGATTGTATAGTCCCACGGCTCTTCAATCAAAGCACGCTTCCTTCTCGCAAAACCGGCGTCGCAAAGTTCGGAGATATTCAGTATCTTTTTTGTCCCGTCTGCCGCGACCATACGGTATTTCAGTCCGTTACTGCCGCCGCCGTCCCTGATCCGCCTCAAAGACTTAACGCCCGCTTTCCTTATTGCTTCCACGGGCAACAACTCGGCTGTCAGAGTATGCGCATCCCACAATTTCCCGTCGAAAGGCTTTTCGTCACCGCCCTTGTGATACGCTTCAGGGATCTCGATCTTATCAGCGATGACGTCCGCCACCTGCTGCGCCGTAGGCCTGTCGGCAGGATTTTTCGCGAGCATCCAGCCCAAAAGCGACCTCAGTGTTGCACCACACTCGTCACCGATGCGCACATCGAATTTTCTGTCGAGCTGAACCGGCTTGTCAAGATATACCGCCGCACCTACCGAACCGTACTCTAGATCGATGCCAGGAAAACAACCCGTCCACCATCTGTGGAAAACTATCCCGAGCGAGAATATGTCCGTAGCTGCCGTGACGGTGCTTTTGTCTGCCGCCCCTTCGTCAGAGCCGTAAAGGACTACCTCGGGGCTTTGATATCCCTCCGATCCGCCGATACCCTCCCATGCGGGTACGGCATCCGCAGGATACGAGGAGTCGAAATCGATGAGATAAGGCGTATAGACATTGTCGGCATGCGTGACCAGTATATTTTTCTCTTTCAAATCGCCGTGGATGACTCCATGTGCATGAAGTTTGGCCAAAGTTTCCGCCGCTCTTCCGGCAAGCCCCAAAAAGGCCTCTAAGGACAAAACCGAGTAATCGTATGTATCAGGAAGTGCTCCGGCAATGCAAGACGTAACCGTGACGAACATTCTATCGCTGTCCCAGAAGTTTTTCTCCTCGACAACAATATGATCTGTTGCCAGATCAAGCCCTTTCATAAGAGTCCGCAGCCGCTCCTGTTTTTTCGCCAAAGCGTCGGCTTCCGCTTTATACTTGTCATAAACCGCCTTAGGCTCACCTTTGACCGGATAGCGCACATGCATATTCCGTTTTACGAAAAAGCGCCGTCCGCCCTTCATTGCAATGATATATTCGCCATTGCCGGTGCCTACCCATTTGACCGTGCCGTGGCGCGATACAAACGAGGGATCAACTTCATACTCGCAGTATTTCACAACTCTTGTCCTCCTTTGAACAATTACACATCATCGTTCGCCGAGCTAATTACACGCTGCTTGCCGACGCAGCAATTACCGACATAATCGAATCGAACGACACGTCGTCCAACCCGCGATGGATCTCAACGGGTATAAACCTGCTCCTGTTGTAGGTCTGCAACATGTCTTCATAGCACGAGCCTTTCGGCGCAAACATGACGAGGCGCTTGTTCCGCTCGCGGAGTTGCGAAGGACGGGACTGCACACACATCCATGTCTCAAGCAATCCGTCAGCATCGACCATATCTTTAGGGTAGCCGGGACAATTCCCGCGCACGCCGAGCGGAATGGCGGTAGTGTCGGCGAATAAAACGATGACCTCTCTGTCTTTGGGTCCTGTCGCGATATAATCTGAGGTCATCGCTTTGTACAAAGCCTCCAGTCCTGCCGCATTCTCATCGCATCCCCCTTCGGCGCGGATCCCGTCCAAATACGCCGAGAACTCGTTGTCATCCGCCGGCAACTCGAAAAACCGGCTTTCTACCATCGCGTTTCGTCCATCGCATTTGAAGTCGCGGAAAACGATGACCTTGATCCTCAATATGTCGAATTCGCTCCCCATATCGTTCATTTCCCGCTTAAGTTCCCGATAGAAGCGGCACGCATTGTCTTTTACGCTGTTAATGCAAGACCGCATACTGCCTGTTCCGTCTATGCACAACGTAATATCGACTTTACGCTTCGTAATCAGATTGTTTTGCATATCTACCTCCCTCGCGTAAGACAGCCGGCGGTGAAACCGGCTGTCTTTTACAATGTCCGCCTTTTACACACTGCTTGCCGACGCGGCAATTATCTTGACGATTTCGGAAAATTCGATATCACCCAGGCCGGCCGACATGTCCACGGGCTCGAAGAGCGATCTGGTGAGAATAGGCTTCAGTGCCTCGTATTTCGTTCCGGCGGGCGCGAACATTACAAGTCTCTTGTTCCGTTCGCGGAGCTTGAGATCCGGCGACTGGGAAACGCATGCCCACGTTTCTAGAAAGCCGTTTTCATCCACCATATCGGCAGGATAGTTGGGCTCACCCGCTCTTTGTCCGAGCGCAAGAGCGTCCGCGTCTGTAAACAGCACGATGACCTGCCTGTCTTTCGCGGCTGTGGTGAAGTCCGATTTCATGGCCAAGTACAATGCTTCCAAACCGTTTTCAGCAGCATCACCCCCGCCGTTGGCTGTGATACCGGAAAGATAATTTGCGAACTCCGCATCGTCGATCGAAAGCTCAAAGAACGGGCTCTCTACCATTGCCTGATCTCCGTCGTATTTGAAGTCGCGGAAACTGATGATTTTCACACGCATTACGTCAACATCGCTTTTGAGATTTGTCATTTCTTTTACGAAATCATGGTAAAATCTGCGCGCGTTTGACTTCACGCTTTCGAGGCAAGGCGCCATACTGCCGGTGGCGTCGATGCAAAAGACGATGTCGATGTTTCTTTTTGTAACCACTAAATTGTCTGCCATTTTTCCCTCCTGGCTTCCGGCGTGTGTCCCACGCCGTCTTGATGGCAATATTATAAAACCCCGTACAGGGGCGGTGTCGACGGCGATTTCCGACAAATATTGCACGGTTTCGCACAAATAAAAACTATTCGTGTAAATTCTGCAAGCATCCGTTTTTCAATACATAAGACCGCAGCGCGGTATAGCGCGACGGAGTCTACGCTCTTCCCGACCGACATATCGGAATTTTACATATTTACGTAACAAAAACACCTATTGTCCGAAAATACTCAACCGTGCAACGCCATGGCGTACGGCGCGTCAAACGCACAACCACGCGCGTTCCGCACTCTACGCGCGTAAAATATTACCTGTTTATGGCTGTCTAACGCCGAAAAAGAAAAACGGCTTCTGCCGCCCCTTTCACATACCGCCCTCCGCGCACATTTAGCGCTGCTCCTCCGCATGACAGGAAGGGGCTTGTTACGCCCATCGACTCAATGCGTATAAGAAAACGAAAATCGCCTGCATTGACGGCTTTTCTTGTTATAAGCGGATTATCACCGAGTCGGTTTCTATTCGCCGCGCTTTTCCGCGTTTTCGCAACCTGTTAAACCTCGGCAGCCCCCAACGCTCTCGCTTATTTCACTTTGACGGCATCTCCCGAATATTGCCCGCGTTGCTTTTTAAACGAGCGAACAAACCTTTCTTTTCATACAGTTCGCTAATCACTTTCCCTACGCCGTATCCCTGCGACTTAATTGTCTGCACAACGGCGTTTGCGCTCACTTCGTCATTCGCAATGACCTCCGCTCTACCATTCACATACGACGACTTTACGCTATTCACGCCATGAACTCTTCGCAAGACATCATTGAGGTGAGTTTCGCACATACCGCAGTGCATTCCTTCAACTTCTATAGTAATTTTCAGCATATCAGTCTCCTTTACATTCTCCGCCGCCCACTACTGCATTCGATCCCCCATACACAGTTTGCCGCAGCGAACCCATTGTTATGTTATATCTCCCCAACCCGAAAAATTAACCTGTTATCTCCCGCAAACAAAATCACAAACCGTCAGCGACAAATACGGAATGAACATGTAAATTCAGCTAAATGACACAAATTCAATTATCCTTCGATATTCTTTTTAAATTCGCACTTTGGATAATTAGAACAGCCGTAAAAATCTCCGTACGGTCCGTGCCGCAGCACAAGTTTCCCTTTGCACCGCGGGCATCTGCCTGCAGCAATCTCTTCACGCATCGTTTCGACGGATCTGATATGCTCTGCAACAGTAACTTGCGACCTATTATCTTCCAAAACTTTTCCTATACCTTGAATTTCTTCCTCTGACAGCAGGTTCTTATAGTGTGTATTAAGGATTGCGGGCTTCAATTTGTCTATGCTAACGGTGTGTGAAGAGTCGACATCGCTAATATCGCCGTCTGCAAATACCACTATATTAAAAATCGGCGTTCCCTGTGGAAGCAGCTTTTTTATGCAGAACATATGTGTGAAATTTTGTTTGACGGGATTGTAGAACACGTGCTCCGAACTGCCGTAATCTGTGAACTGCCGCCATTCTTTCCAATTTTCTTTTCCTAATATTTTACCTGAAAGCGTTTTGGTCTCTATCACGAAAACTCCGTTGCAATTCACCAAAATATGATCGATCTGCCTTGTCCTGCCCTCTTCCTCAATGATGTAATTATTTATGAGAATTTTCGGCTCGAGATCTATTTTGTCGAGCACACGCGCCACAATGCTTTCCCCGGCATTCCCGCGCCATTCGGCATATTTTTGTCCCCCTCTCTCCCGATGACGTTTCTTGCGAAGGCGCGACAAAACTATAATCAAAATGATTATCAAAGCCGTTATAGTGCAGGAAATAATCGCCGGCATTATATATATTCTCCGATCAAAATTAAATTATTGAATATGCTATCGGTCAAATTCTCCCCAGCACCGCGAGCGTCTCGACGTGCATGGTCTGGGGGAACATGTCGTAGGGGCGGAGGGATGTGATGGTGTAGCCGCGCGGGAGGAGGAATTTGAGGTCGCGGGCGAGAGTCGCCGGATTGCATGAAATGTAGACTATCCGGGAGTAAGCCGCGTCTGCCGCGGCGGCAAGGACGGACTCGTCGCAGCCTTTGCGCGGAGGATCGAGCACAAGGGCACGCGGCGCGCCGTCCGCGGGGAGCGAACGCATGTATTCCGCCGCGTCCGCGCACACTTCCGCGACTCTGTCCGCAAGCCCCAGCTTTTTCATGAGCTTTTCCGCGTCGCGGACTGCTTCGGGCACGATCTCCACGGCTGTAAAGGCGGCTTCCGGCAGACGGAGCGCGAGCTCCGCCGTGAGGATGCCGACTCCCGAATAAAGTTCCGTGACGTTCCCTTTGAAATCCGAGAGTGCTGTGCAAACGTCGGCGTATATCATGTCGCGCACGGCGTCGTTGACCTGCAGAAAACTGAGCGGCGAAACGGCGGCGGAAAAAGAACCGAGCCGCTGCTCTCTCTCCTTCCCTTTCACGAGCCGTACCGTATCCCCGAAAATGACGTTTGTCCTCGCTTTGTTCGGAGAAACGTAAAGCGCGACGTCGCCGAAGTGCTTCGAGAGTTTGTCGTAAAGATTGCCGGCATGCGGTATCTCGTCGCCGTTGACCACGACCGCAAGCGAAAGCGTGGTGATGAACCGTGCCGCGATATGCCGCAAAAGTCCCTTGCCCGTGCTCTCGTCGTAGACGGAAAGCCCGCACTCGTTCGCCCAATCCGTGACGTCGGCGATGACTTGTCCCGCCCATTCGCCGTGCAGCGGACAATCCCTGAGCGGCACCACCCGGTGGGATTTCTTTTCATAGAAGCCGAGCACGATTTTCCCGCGCCTGCCCATCCTGCCGAAAGGAAGAGAGAGCTTGTTGCGGTACGCCCACTCCCCCGCGCACACCGGCTCCGGAACGCCGTATTCTATGCCGGATTTTGCGAGCGTGCGCTCCAGATTGAGGCGTTTGACCTCCTCCTGCATGGCGTGGGAGAGGTGCTGGAGATCGCAACCGCCGCAGCGGCCGAAATGACGGCACACGGGTTTTATCCTGTCGTTTGATACGGTTAAAACCTCTGTAAGCTCTCCGAAAGCGTAATCTTTCTTGGCATGCACGATGCGCACGCGCACGCGCTCGCCCACGATTGCGAACGGAACGAATACAGGATAGGCACCGTCTTTGACGATGCCCTCTCCGCTCATACCGAAGTCGCTCACCACGCCTTCGAATTCGTCTCCGACAGAAAATCTCCGCATACTATTTCTTGGCGTATATCTTCTTGAGCCGCGCAAATCTCGGCAGCCCGTTTTCGTGAGGCACTTTCACGTCGCCCTGAATGAGAGGCAGCGCGTACTTCACAAACTCCTCGCTGATGCCCGTGCCGTTGTCCACGATCCACTCCTTGGGGACGGTGCGCTCGACATTGGCGGCATGTTCGAGGGACACGAGGGCGGGGTTGCAGACATACGTTTCCGCGTCGTAGTCGCGTTCGAACACGACCATTTTGTCCGTTTCTCCCGCGACGGCGGAGCGGACCGCGAACGAACCCGCCTGAAACGCTTCGTCCACGTCTATCGCGGAGGCGAGATGCGCGCCGCACCTCTGCATGAGGCTGAGCTCAATGGGACGCACTTTGACGCCGAGCCGCTCCTTGACGATGCCCGCGAGAATGGCGGCAAGACCGCCGAGAGCGGCGTGTCCGAAGTGGTCGTGCTTGCCCGGCTTGAAATCGCCGATGTAATGTCCTTCCGCATCCTTGAGCCCTTCGGCGACGACCGCAATGCACTTGCCCTCGTTGCGTTCGCAGACATTGAACACGTCCTGCACGAACTTGTCCACGCTGAACGGCGTTTCGGGGAGATAGATGAGATCCGCGCCGAGTCCGGTGTGGTCCGCCAGCGCCGCCGAGGCGGCGAGCCAGCCGGCGTTGCGCCCCATGACTTCTATGATGCAGACAAGTCCGAAGTTGTAGACCTTGGCGTCGAGGTTGCACTCCATCACGGTGGTGGAGATATACTTCGCCGCGCTCGCAAACCCCGGACAATGGTCGGTGCCGTAGAGGTCGTTGTCTATGGTCTTGGGCACGCCGATGACGTTGCACTCGTAGCCCTTCTCTTCCATATACTTACTGATCTTGTTGCACGTGTCCATGCTGTCGTTGCCGCCGTTGTAGAAGAAGAAGCGGATGTCGTACTTCCTGAACACTTCGAGAAGCCTGCGGTAGTCCGTGTCGTCGTCGTTGTAGTCCTTGAGCTTGTATCTGGACGAACCGAGCGCCGACGAGGGCGTGTGCCTGAGGAGCTTGAGTTCGTTCATGTCCTCTTTGGAAATATCGTAAAACTTTTCCTGCAATATGCCGAGCACGCCGTGCTCCGCGCCGTAGACCGCAGTGATGTTGTCCTGTTTCAGCGCTTCGAGGAATACGCCTGCCGCGCTGCTGTTGATGACTGCGGTGGGGCCTCCGCTCTGGCAAAACATGCACGCTCCCTTCAAACCTTTCATAATTTCTCCTCTATCTTAGCTTCCCGCCGCAAAGCGGTATAATCATTATACATATTTTTCCTGTCGAGTTCAAGCCCCATTTCCGCGCCGCGGGACGGGATGTTTCCGCTCCCTCCGGCGCGGCGAAACGGCGGAGAGGATTTTGCGCCCGTCGGCGGCGCACGCTTGCCCGTACGCGCGTAAGATGTTATTATATCAAAAAAGGAGATACCATGAAAAAAATAGCCAGCTTTACGATAGACCACCTCAATCTGTTCCCCGGACTCTACCTCTCGCGGCGCGACGCGAAGGACGGAGTCACGGTCACCACGTTCGACCTGCGTTTCACCGCGCCCAACCGCGAACCCGCCGCGGACATTGCGGCGCTGCACACCATCGAACACCTTTTCGCGACGTATCTGCGCAACTCGGAAAGCGCGGACGACATCGTCTATTTCGGTCCCATGGGCTGCCGCACGGGGTGCTATCTGCTGGTGTTCGGCGAAAAGACTCCGGAGGACGTGCTGCCGTCGGTGCTCGGCGCATGCGACTTCACCCTCGCTTTCGACGGGGAGATCCCCGGAGCGCAGGCCGCCGAATGCGGCAACTGGCTGGAGCACAATCTCCCCCTCGCCAAATATTACGCCGCGCGCTACAAGGCCGAACTCCTCGAACACAGACGCTTCACCTATCCCGAAAAGGGGAACTAATGGACGAGGGAAGAAACTAATACCCGATGAGTACTCGTTCGAAGACGGAGCAAAACCATTTCTCAAACGTTTGCTCGTTCAAAGACGGAATACGCGCCGCTCAGCCAAAGGAGCCCCACAAAAATTCAAAGACTTTTTGTGGGGATCCCGGACTTGCACAGGCGGTGAAACCGCCTCTTGCAAGTCGCGGCGCGCCCTGCGACCTCGCAAGCTAGATGAAACCTTAACAAGACACGGGCGTCGTGCGCGTCGAGTCGCCTTCCTCCGCCCGCGAGCGACGTTCAGTTAGTACTGTTCGCCGCTCGATTATGTCAGTGCGAGAATAAAAATCTTTTCAAAAGGATAAAAGTCCGTCCCGCATGATAGGAGGACTGTCCCCTATTACGAGTGGGGGAGGAAAGCCCGTAGGGAAGGAGGGGGACACAACATTCCCCGCGGGACGTGAATTTTTCCCATACGCAAATTAAAACGCCGTCCTCTGCCGGGACGGCGTTTCGTTTCCGCGTAAAAATGCGGGCTCTTACTTACTGATGGTGGTGGCGAGCATGAAGAGGTGGTCGTCGAACTGCTTCTTCGCCTTCAGCGCCTCGATGACGTTGACGTCGATGATGTCGCTGCCGCGCACGCCGACTACTCTGCCGCTCTGACCGCATTCGATGATCTCCACCGCTCTTGCCGCAAGACGGCTGGCGAGCACTCTGTCGAACATGGTAGGCGTGCCGCCGCGCTGAATGTAGCTGAGCGCGACATGGTTGACCGTCCTGCCCGTGGACGCCTTGACTTTCTCGCGGAGTTCGTCCTTGAGGTCGTTCCTGCCCTCGGCGAGCACGATGATCGTGGAGGTCTTGCCCTTGTCGAAGCCCTTCTTGACGCTTGCCGCGATGGCGTCGACGTCGGTGGGCGCTTCGGGGAGGATGACGTATTCCGCACCGCCTGCGAGAGCCGTCTTGAGCGCGATGTCGCCGCAGTGTCTGCCCATGACTTCGAGGATCATGATCCTGTCGTGGGAGGTGATGGTATCGCGGAGTTTGAGCATTGCGTCGAGCACGGTGTTGCACGCGGTGTCGAAACCGATGGTGTAGTCGGTGTAACCCATGTCGTTGTCTATCGTGCCGGGAATGCCGATGACGTTGATGTCGGTCAGCTGGTGCAGATCGGACACTCCGTGGAAGGAGCCGTCGCCGCCGATGACGATGAGGTTGTTGATGCCGCGCTTCAGAAGATTCTGCGCCGCAGCCTGCACTACTTCGGGCTTTTTGAACTCATCCGTTCTGCCTGTACGCAGAATGGTGCCGCCGGTGTGGACGCAGTTGGACACGCTGCCGTAGGGCATCTCGATGATGTCGTCTTCCATCATGCCCACATAACCGTGGCGCACGCCGTAGACTTCGTAGCCCTTGCTCAGCGCATAACGCACGGCGGTTCTGATGCAGGCGTTCATGCCGGAAGAGTCGCCGCCGCTGGTGAGGATCGCGAGTTTCTTGCTCTGTTTGGATGCGTTCTTAGCCATATTTACCTCCGGGGGCGGATGTCCCCGTTTAATCCGCGGTTTGTTACACGCGTTCGGGCGCGTATCTTGCTCTATTATATCTACCGCGAAAACAAATGTAAAGCGAAAACGCCTTTCCGCGTCGGAAAATCCGCACCCGTCCGCCTGAAAACCGCCCGCAGCGCCGTCCGAACCGCCGCCGCTGCCGCGGACAAAACCGGGCCGCGCTCTGCCGCGAACCGGAAACAGGCGGAATACTCCGCCTGTTTTCCGCATTCCGTGCCGCTGTTTCCTCCTTACTTCCCGCGGTCGTAACGCACCCTGTCGCTGCCGACGAGATTGGCTATGCGCTCAAGCAGTTCGTCGGTGGGTTCCACCTTCTGCCTGAACTCTCTCAGGCACATCCTGCCGTCGCTGCCCTTCATCTGCGCGCGGACGGGCACGTCGCCGGGGAACATTGCCAGCAGTCCCGTGACGATCTTGGTCACGGCGGAGTCGCCCACCAGCACGTACACCACGCCGGACTGCGTCGACACCTCCCTCCTGCGCGCGCCGTTTTCCCACGGTTCGAGCTTTTCGACGGAGATCTTCGGCTCGCTCTCGTCGCGGAGGTCGAGCCTGCCGTATGCCTTGACGGGGAGATCGGATTCAAGCAGATGCCCGTAGGATTCGTATGCGCGCGGATACATCGAAAAGGCTATGCTCCCCTCTCTGTCCTCCAGCCGTCCTACGGCGAAACGCTGCTGTTTGCCCGTCATCTTACGCTCGTGCGACTCGACGATGCACCCCATGCACACGTTCCTGCCCGTCAGCTCCCGGTTGAGGACGGACACTTCCTCTCCGTTTTCGTCGTACTCCTTGACGTAGAGCATGGAAGTCTCGAAATTGAACTCCCTGCGCGTATCCTTATAGTCGTCCAGCGGATGTCCGCTGACATACATGCCGAGCACCTCCTTCTCTCCGGAAAGGATCTGCATTTTGTCGTACTCGGCAAGCTCGGTATACTTCACCGTCACGTCCTCGATGAGCGTATCGAAAAGCGACATCTGCCCTTCCACCTGATTCTTCCTGTCCGACGCGACGGCGTCCATGATGCGCTCGTAGGACGCCATGAGCGTGGAACGCGTCTTTCCGAAGCAGTCGAACGCGCCGCCCTTGATGAGGCTCTCTATCATGCGCTTGTTCACCTGACCTATGCAGCGGTCGATGAAATCGCGCAGATCTGAGAACGGACCTCCGCGTTCGCGCTCTCCCAGCACGAACTCCATCGCCTGTTCGCCCACGTTCTTTATGCCCATCAGCCCGTAACGCACGTTGTCGTTCTCGATGGAAAAGACCTTCTTGGAGCGGTTGATGTCGGGAGCCAGGATCTTCACCCCGGAACGGCGCAGATAGTTGATGTAATGCTTCACCTCGTCCGCATTGGTGATGCGGTTGTTGATAACGGCGGTGATGAAATGCGTGGGATAGTAGCATTTGAGCCACGCCGTCTGGTATGCGAGCACCGCATACGCCGCCGCGTGCGATTTGTTGAACGCGTAGCTTGCGAATTTGAGTATCTGATCGAACAGCTCCTCCGCGATCTCGCGGCTCACGCCGTTGTTCACCGCGCCGGGGATATGCTTCTTGGTGGTGTCGTCCGCAAGCACGCCGCCGTTGATGAAGATCTCCTTCTGCTGCATGAGGACTTCGAGCTTCTTCTTGGCGATGCTCCTTCTCATGATGTCCGCGCCGCCGAATGAGTAGCCGGCGATCTTCTGCGCGATCTGCATGACCTGCTCCTGATAGACGATGCAGCCGTACGTCGTTTCCAGCACTTCCTTAAGACGCGGATGCGCGTAATGCACGCCGGCGGGATTGCGCTTGCCCTGTATGAACATGTCGAGGAACTGCATCGGACCGGGACGGTACATGGATATGCCCGCCATGACGTCCTCCAGATTGGAGGGCTGCAGCTGCATCATGAACTTCTTTATGCCGCCGCCTTCCAGCTGGAACACCGCCTCGCAGTCGCCGCCGGAAATGAGCGCGTAGACTGCGGGATCCTCGTAGCCGAGCTTGTTGAAATCGACGTCCAGCCCCTTGTCCTCTTTGATGTACTTGACCGCCTCGCTGATGTCCGTGAGCGTCTTAAGCCCCAAAAAGTCCATCTTGAGAAGCCCCTGGTCCTCGACCATTCCCTTGTCGAACTGCGTGGTGATGTCGTTGCCGTTCCTGGACAGGGGGACGTGCTCCACGATGGGATCGCCGCATATGACGACGCCCGCCGCGTGCATGGACGTCTGCCGAGGCATACCCTCAAGCTCTATCGCGGTGTCGATGACCTTTTTCGCGGTGGGATTGGAGCGGTAGAGAGAGGCGAAATCCTCCGAATACATGCTGCTGCCCGGAGTGAGGCACTGCCTGAGCAGCACCTTGCCCACGGGGATGTCCTTCACCCAGTTGTTGGCGTCGGTGTAAGGCACGTCGTAAACGCGCGCGACGTCTTTCACCGCCGCCTTCGCGCTCATGGTCGAATAGGCGATGATCTGCGCCACGTTGGGCGCGCCGTATTTGCCGACGACGTATTCGATGATCTCCGGACGGCGCACGAAACAGAAGTCTATGTCGAAATCGGGCATGGACACGCGCTCCTCGGAAAGGAAACGCTCGAAAAGCAGGCTGTAACGGAGCGGATCGACGTCCGTTATTCCTATGGAGTATGCCACCAGGCTCCCGACGCCGCTGCCTCTGCCCGGTCCCACGGGTATGCCCTTCTTCTTCGCCGCGTTCACGAAGTCCCACACTATGAGGAAGTAGTCGTTGAAACCGCATTTGTCGATGACTCCGAGCTCGTAATTGAGCCTCTGCTCTATCTCCGGCGTAATGACGTCGAAACGGCGGTGTATCCTCTCCCACGCGAGGTCGTACAGATACCGGCGGGAATCCCTTCCGTTCATGTCCTCCGTCTCGAAATGCGGAATGAAAGTTTTCTCGTATTTGACCACGAAGTAGTCGCCGTCCACCTTGTCCGCGATCTCTTTGGTGCTCTCGATCGCCTCCGGTATCCATGAGAACAGCTCCTCCATCTCCTCTCCGCTCTTGAGATAGAAGTTGTCGTTGGAAAAGCGCACGCCCACAGGATCCGTCTTTTTGCACTGCAGCGTGATGCACATCATGGTGTCCTGCGTATCCGCGTCCGACCGCTTGAGATAATGCGCGTCGTTGGTCGCCACCACCTTGACTCCGATATCGCGGGCGAGGGATACCAGCGGCTTCAGGATGCGCTGCTGCTCCTCCAGCCCGTGATCCTGCAGTTCGATGTAAAAGTCCCCTTCCTCGAACATGCCTTTGAGCCGCAGGGCGTACTCCTTCGCGCCTTCGTAATCGTTCTTCAGCAGCAGCTGCGGTATCCTGCCGGCAAGGCACGCCGAGCAGCATATCAGCCCCTCGGAATACTGCGCCAGAGTGTCGAGGTCTATCCTCGGCTTCACGTAGAATCCGTCCACGAAAGAGATGGTGGACAGCTTCATCAGGTTTTTATATCCCGTGAGATTTTTGGCAAGGAGTATCAGATGGTCGCGGCGGTGCATGGTTTCGGGAGTCTTGACGCGCAGGTCGTCCGCCACGTAAAACTCGCTGCCGATGATCGGCTTAAGTCCGGCGGCGCGCATCGCGCTCACAAACGTGTGCACGCCGTAAAGATTGCCGTGGTCGGTGATGGCGCACGCCTTCATCCCCATGGATTTAAGCGCTTCCGTCAGCGGCGAAACGTGCAGTATCTTGTCCTGCTCGCTCTCCGAAAGAACGTTCTGGTTGAGCCTGATCGCACCGTCGAGCAGACTGTATTCGCTGTGTACGTGCAGATGTACGAAATCACTCATCTTCCTTCCCTCGTTTGTCCTTCTCTTCCGCCGCTCCTCCGCGGCTCACTCTTCCCCGAAGCCGTTCTCCCTCGCTATGTCCGCAAGTTTTCGCAGACGGTGGTTGAGACAGCTCTTGCCCACGCCGAGTATCCGGGCAAGTTCGCTCATGCTCGCCTGGGGATACTCCATGCGCGCGTTCGCGGTGTCGCGGAGCGCGGGAGTCAGCGACTCCAGCCCCACGCTCTCCTCTATCGCGCCGATCTCCATCAGCTGACGGGACGCCGCGGCGTAAGTCTTGTCGAGGTTGGCAGCCTCGCATATAGTGACGCGGTTGATGCTGTTGGCGGTCTCGCGCTCGTCGATGATGCCTTTGAGTTTCAGCACGCTCTCCGCAAGACCGAGCAGCGCGAGCGCGGAGAGTATCTCTTCCTTGTCCTTGATGTACACCAGGTTGAGAGCGCCTCGTTCGCTGATCTTGGCGTGCACGCCGAACACGGCGAGCAGCTCCGCTACGTCTGCGGCGAACTTCTCCCCGTCCACGGCGAACTCGAAATGATACCCCTCTCTCTTCTCCCCGTCGCCCTCCGCGGAAGGCACATACACGCTGCCGCACACAAGGAAAAGTCCCTTCAGGTAATTCTCCGCCGCGCGGCGGCTCTCCGTGACGAACGCGGGCACTCCGCCGTCCGCAAGGCAGAAGTCTTCCACCGCCTGCCGTGCAAACCCCGTCGGTACGGATACCGAAAAGGCGGTGCTCCCCTTCTTCACCCCCGACCTGACGCGCTCCGCGGAGATCTCGAACTCCGACGGATACAGCGTGCGCAGAAGTTTCACGACGGCAAGACACTCGTCGTAGGACTCCAGGTTGAAGACCAGGTTGCGCCGCTTGCCGACGATGTGGATATATCCTCCCTGCTTCGCCGCGGCGGACAGGAACGCCCTTACGTCCTGCGCCTCCGACGGAAGTACGGAAAGCAATTCCTTTGCTGCGTTATCTTTGAAAGATGCCATGTTCACTCCGTCATTTTGTACGCTTGAAACCCTTTTTCGGACGAAATACCGGTTCGGCCCCTATGCCGCACACTCTCTCTTCCGGGATGCCGTGCCGCGTGAGGAACTCCTCGACTTTCGCAAAGAGCCCGACCTTTGCGGCGGAGTGCGCGTCCGAGCCGAGGATGAATTTCACGCCGGAGGCGATCACCTCTTCCGCACACTCTTCGATCGCGTCGATGTGCTTTTCGTTCAGCTCGACATACACTCCGAGTTCCGCCGCGGCGCGGCACACTCTCGCGGCGTCCACCTGCGCGCGGTGTCCGAGGTGGCACAGCACGTCGACGGGATAGTTCGCGAGCGCGTTCAGCCACGCGCGGGTGTTGTATTCTTTCAATCCGTCCTGTCCGCGCGCCCGTTCGCTCCCCCAGCCGTTCACGAGCAGAAAGCGCGGCTCGCGGCGGACGTAACGCCATTGCAGAAAGCGGTGGAATCCGACCGTGAGCACGCCGCATTCCGCTATCATCCCGTCCGGGACGTCCAGCGTGCCGTCCTCCCCCGTTATGCTCGCTTCTATGCCGGAGTACACCCGCACTCCGCCCTCGGCGTTTATCCGCGCGATCTCTTCCTGCTGCGCGGCGAATTTCTTCTCCGTCTGATGAAACAGCAGACTGCCGCAGCCGTGATCCGCAACGGCGATCTCTTTAAGTCCGAGCTCCGCGGCACGTTCCGCCAGCTGTCCGACCGTCGCCCTGCCGTCGCTCGCTTTCGTATGCATGTGGTAGTCGCCGAATATCTTCATCCTTTCTCCGTCCGCGCCCGAAAGCCGCTTGTCCGCCCCGTGTTTCGCACCGCGTCCGATGAGGTTCAGGCATACCGTCCGCCCGCACCGGTCTCCCGTTCCGGAACGTCGCCGCGCCGCCCACGGTCGCGGGAACGCCGCGCATATATACGCGCTCCGTCCGCGCCGCGCGAGAGCGCGCGCCGATGGTGAAAATCATTATACCATATATTTTTCTTTTAGAAAGGCAAATCGTCGGAAAGTGTTACGAATTCTTTTTGCAGCCTGATCCCGTACTCTTCCGCCACTCTCTTCGCGGCGATGTCCGCAAGCGTGAGAAAGTCGTCCGCCGACGCTCCCCCGACGTTGACGATGAAGTTCGCGTGCACGCGCGAGATCTCAGCGCCGCCCAGCCTTACTCCCTTGAGCCCCGCGCCCGCGATAAGCGCGCCTGCCGGGAGATCCGCATTGCGGAACACGCTTCCGCACGACGGCAGACGCGGTTGTTTCCGCCGGCGGGCGGCGACGTACTCCGCCCTTCCGCGCTCCGCCTCTTCCCTACTCATGCGCGGAAACGCGAAAGTGACGGCAAGCACCGTTCCGTCCGCTCCGCGGCGGTACGAAAACGCCGTCCGCGCGTCTTTTTTCTTTTCTATCTCACCCGAAACCGGGTTTAACACCTCGTATTCGTATATATAATCCTTGATTTCATAGCCGAATGCGCCTGCATTCATATGCGCCGCGCCGCCCACGGTCGCGGGCACGCCGGCGAGGAATTCCGCTCCGCCGCACCCGTATTCCGCACACTGCGCAATGAGCGCGCCCGTCCCCGCGCCGCACTCCGCGCGCAGATACACGCACCCGTCGTCCTCTCCGACGAAGTCTATACCGTGCATCTCTCTCGTAAGCAGCACGGGGCGCATGAGTTCCCCGTCTGCGAGGATGACGTTGCTTCCGCCGCCCAGCAAAAACACGTCGTTCACTCCCCTTGCCGCGCACTCGGACAGAAACTCCGCCGCCCTCTCCGTACTCTGCGGCGCGTACACGCGCTCCGCTTCTCCACCGCCTTTGAAGGTCGTCAGCCTTTCGGCAGTCGGATTTTTCAGTATCTCCGTCCCAGTGCTTCTTGCAATGCGGTCGCATATCTCCGTCACACTCATACCGGATTATATGTAATAAAAGCACATGTCTATAACGCCTGCTTGTTCAAAGACGGAATAATAAACTTATATCCCACGCTCACTCGTTCGAAGACGATTCCACGCGCCGCTCAGCCAAGAGAACCCCACAAAAGATACGAAGATTTTTGCGGGGCTCCTAACGTACACTCGTTTAAAACTTGCTCGAATACGATGTTCGCCTGTTCAAAGATGGTTTCACGCGCCGCTCTGCCAAACTTGCACAGGCGGTGTAACCGCCTCTTGCAAGTCGCGGCGCGCTATCTGAGTGCCGAGCACTAGATGTAACCTTAAGTAGACACGGACGTAAGTGTGCGAGCGCCGACTTCCTCCGCCCGTGCAGGGATTTCAGTGAGTCCCGTTCTCCGCTCGGCTATGCGAGTGCGATATTAAAAACTTTTGTAGAGGGAAAACGTTAGTCCCGCATTTTGGGGGTACGGCAACATAGACTGCACGGGGGAGGAAAGCCCGAATGGGGCTCCCCGCAAAATGTACATTTTGTGGGGTCCCCGGTAGGAGGGGGTACAATACTCCCATGTCAAGGGGGGGGGGTAAGACTTATCTCGCAGGAATTATACGTTCACTCGGGTCCATATTGGCAAGTCGCCTTCGCAGAAAAGAGCTGAAAAGAGCCGCTCGCGGGCGGTGCGCTGCCCTCCGTGCAGGCATGAGTCAATCAAAGTCCGTGTCCTCGGGGCGGTTCTTTTCCATGAGGCGGTAAGAAAGCTCGTCCAGGGCGTCCCTGCCCATACTCTTCAGACGGAAGTTGCGGCTGGCGGCTTCGATGACGACGGCAAGGTTTCGTCCCGCGGACACGGGCACTACCACGCGTTGGAATTTCACGCCCAGGATGTCGTAAGTAAGATTTTCGTTGCCGAGGCGGTCGTAGCTCTTGCTGTCGTCCCACTGCTCCATCTCGATGACGAGGTGTATGCGCTTCTGATTGAGCACGCCGCCCACGCCGTACATCGCCTCGACGTCGATGAGCCCCACTCCCCTGACCTCGAGCAGATTGGAAATGCGCTTGGGGGGATAGCCGTAGATCTTGTTCTTGATGCGTTTGACCTCGACGAGGTCGTCCGCCACCAGCATATGTCCGCGGTGCACGAGTTCGAGCGCGGTCTCGGACTTGCCGATGCCGCTCTCGCCTATGAGCAGCACGCCTATGCCGCTGATGTCGAGCAGTTCGCCGTGGATGACGTCGCTGGCGGCGAGCGCGGTGGTGAGATAGTGCACGACGTCGCTCTCTATCGCCGCGGTGGATTCCAGGCTGACGAACAGCGCGGTGGAATGCTCCTCCGCAATGCGTTTCATTTCGGCGGTGACGGTATGCTTGTGCGTGACGATGACGCAGGGTACGCCCTTGGAGAACAGCCTCTCCAGCTGCAGCTCGCGCGTCGGGGCGTCCAGCGAATCGAGGTACGCCATCTCCGCGTTGCCGAGTATCTGAATGCGGTGTTCGGGAAAATACTCGTCAAAGCCCGCGAACAGCAGTCCCGGACGGTTGGTCGCAGTGGACTTGAAACATATCGTTTCGGAGGGCGTGAATACGGTCTCCAGCTCCAGATCGGCGGCGAATTTCTCCGCCGGTATAAACACTTCGCTCTTTCTCACGGGGTTCTTGCCCATATCCTTCTCCCCGGGCGCACGCGCCCTTTTCAGTCTTTGCCGCCGTCGGTTGAATCGTCGCAAACAGCGGTTTTATCACTCTCTTCGTGCACATCAACGGCACTGTTTTGCAAATTGAGCGCGTCGAGCAGCCGTTTCGCGGACTCGACGGTGAAGCCGTGCAGCCGCGCTATCCGTTCCGGTTCGGCGTGCTTCACGTTCTCCGCCGAGCCGAACTCTTTTATCAGCGCGTCCGCTTTTGCCCTGCCTATTCCGGGAACTTGCATGAGCGCGGTTTCGGACATATGCTTTCCGCGCAGGGTGCGGTGGTAGGTGATGGCGAAACGGTGCGCCTCGTCGCGCACGCGCTGCAGCATCTGGAGCGCAACGCAGTCTTTCGGCAGCAATATCGAAGTCTTGGGATCTCTGCCCAGAAAGACTTCCTCCTCGCGCTTGGCGAGCGAGAGAATCTCGATGTCCTCGTCGCCGCACTCCCTCAAGGCTTCGAGCGCGTAGGCGAGCTGTCCCTTGCCGCCGTCGATGAGAATGAGGTCGGGCGGAGTGGCGAAACTCTCGTCCATTCCCTCGTGCATGCGCATGAGCCTTCGCGTCAGCGCCTCTTTCATGCACGCGAAATCGTTGTTGCCCTCCACCGTCTTGATGCGGAACTTGCGGTAATGCGCCTTTTTGGGCTCGCCGCCCTCGAACACCACCATACTCGCCACTTTGTCCGTACCCGAAATGTGCGAGATGTCGTACGCCTCTATGCGGTTCGGGAGCACGGGGAGGGAAAGCAACTCTCCGAGCTGTTTCACCGCGCCCTCCGTGCGCAGGATCTTCCTCTCCTCGCGGCTGCCGTGTTTCTCCAATGCGTCGAATGCGTTGGAATGCGAAAGGTCGAGCAACTGCCGGCGCACGCCCTGCTTCGGTTCGATGACGCGCACGGTGTGCGCGGAGAGCGTGTTCACCGCCTTTTCCAGCGCGTCCGCGTCCGCGGCGCAGTCCGTGACTATCTCGTCGCATACGGGCGCGCCCACGGTGTAGAACTGGTAGATGTAAGAGGATATGTCCTCGTCCGCGGCGTCGAACACGCGGTTTTCGCCGCCGACGAGCTTACCCGCGCGCACGACGAGCATATTCACCGCGCCGAGCACGCCGTTGCTTTCATATGCGAAGATGTCGAGGTTGAGGTCCTTCGGGAGCGCGCTCACCTGCTTGCGCACGAGGTTGTCCAGCACCTTGAGCTTGTGCTTGTAGTTCAGCGCGACTTCGAAGTTCTCCTCGTCCGCAAACGCCATCATCTTTTCCGTGAGCACGCGCTCGACTTCCCTGTCGTTGCCCTTGAGGAAGGAGATGACTCTCTTCACCTCTTCGCGGTACTCGTCGCGCCCCACCTGTCCCGAACACGGCGCAAGGCACTTGCCCAGATGATAGTTCAGGCACGGACGCGACGGCTTGCTGAGATCCCGCGTACAGTCGCGCACCTTGAACGCGGTGTGGATGAGATCCGTGATGTCGCGCACGTTGACGGACTGCATGTACGGGCCGAAATACTGCGCGCCGTCGTTCCTGAGCCGCCGCACCAGCCGCACGGTCGGGAAATCTTCTCTGAGGTCTATGCGCAGGAAAGGATACGACTTGTCGTCCTTGAGCAGGATGTTGTACTTCGGCGTGTACTTCTTGATGAGATTGTTCTCGGTGACGAGAGCGTCCACCTCGCTCGGGCATATGATGTAGCGGAAATCAGCGACGTGCTCGAGCATCGCCATGACCTTCGCGGTCTTGTTGCCGGACTGATAAAAATACTGTTTCAGGCGCGCTTTCAGCCTCTTCGCCTTGCCGACGTAGATGATCCCGCCCGCCTCGTCCAGCATCATATACACGCCGGGATTCTCCGGCACGTCCTTGAGTTTCGCCTTAAAGTCCACGTCCCTATTATATCCCATCCCCGCGGATTAGTAAAGCAGGGACGCGGAATGCTCCGCGCCCCTGCCCCGCCCCGGCACAAAACTCAAAAATCGGAAACGGCACGCGGAAACTCTTATCTGTTGCAGAAGCAGGAAGTGTCGGTCGTGGTGTCGGGATTTGAAGAGGTATCATCGGACGACGTGAGCGTGGGGCCTGCGACGGTGAGGGCAAAGAGTATGGCGAGCATGACGGCGGTCTCGGTGGAGGACACCGTCCCGTCCGAGGCGAACGCCAGCATGACTATCAGCAGAAACAAAAACCAGTTTTCGTTGGATCCCATATCGCACCCCCGCTTGCACACCAACTTATGCGCCGCTCCCCCGAAAGGTGCATGGGCACGCAGATCCGCCGTAAAGCGTATGCGCATAAGCGAAGTTTAATTTAGCCCGGCAAAGATATGACCATAAACCCCGGACGTTTTCCCGCGCAGGTCTTTTCGGCAAAAAACGCGGCGGCGTGAGCTTTTCGGGCAAAGGCTGTCAAAATGCGCGCGCGCAAGAGAATTATAATTCGGGTATGGAAACCCTCCTGGACGAAAAGACCGTGGAACTCATCCGTGACTTCGTGCCGCGCAACGCCACTCTGCACATGCTGTCCGAATTTTTCGGCGCGTGTGCGGACGCGACGCGCGCAAAGATCATATGCGCGCTTTCCATCTCCGAAATGTGCGTGGGGGATCTCGCACGGGTGCTGGGACTGAATCAGACGACGTGTTCCCACCAGCTGCGGCTGCTGCGCGCGGCGGAGATCGTCAGCCAGCGCCGCGACGGCAAGATCGTCTACTATTCTCTCAAAAACCGCAAGATCGAGGACGTGATGTTCGCCGGCGTGAAATTCCTCGGCTTGTGATGTAGCGATGCGCTCACTCCCCAAGTGAGAGCGGAAATCAACCCAGATAAGCTTTACGTCTTATGGGGAATGTTGTACCCCCTCCTACCCGGAGTGAGGGTGGAACTCAAACTAGATAAACTTCACGTCCCCTAACATGGGAGTATTGTACCCCCTCCTTCCCTTCGGGCTTTCCTCCCCCACTCGGAATAGGGGACAGTCCTCCTATCATGCGGGACTGACTTCACAACATCTTGAAAAAAGTTTTATTCTCGCACTGACATAATCAATTGGCGAACAGTACTCACTGAACGTCGCTCGTGGGCGGAGGAAGGCGACTCGACGCGCACTACGCCCGTGCCTACTTAATGTCCCGTCTAGCTCGCGAGGTCGCAGGACGCGCCGCGGCGTTCAAGCGGCGGCTGCGCCGCCTGTGAACGCTTGGGTGAGCGGCGCGTGAGACCGTCTTCGAACTAGTGTATATAAAACCGCCATATTTGGATAAAGTTTTACCCCACCGAAAATGCTTTCGGCGGGGACCCCTGACAACGGCGTTTTAGTCAAGTTCGTCGAAAGGCGGCGCGTCGTCCTCGTCCTCCGCTCTTATCTCCTCTTCCGTCACTTGCGCGGAGTCCTTGTCGCGGATGACCTTGGCGAGCACTTTGCGCATTGTGCGGTAGACGTAGTTCATGAGCAGGTCGATGAGAAGCAGCGCGATCGTCCCGAGGAGCGCGATCGCCCAGTAGTCGAAGTACGCGGCGACGTCGGGGGCGAGGACTTCGATTGCCTGCAGACCGAAATAGAGCGCGGCGAGTGCGCCGTTGATGAACACTATCTTGACGGGATAGGAAATGTACCACTTGACCTTTTTCTCCCACATGACGGCGGAGATGAGAGCCATGGGGCCGAAATACAGCGCGTAGCCGACCACGGTGGTGACGTCGCCGACGAGAAAGCCCAGCCCTGCCGACACGACGTAGGCGAATGCGGCGGAAGCGTAGTAGCGTTTGGTGACGGGAGCCATGACTGCGACTCCCGCCGCCGCGAACATGGCGACGGTGACGTAGCGCACCACCACTCCCAGCCAGACAAACAAAAGCGCCAGCGCCGCGGAGATGCCCGCGAGCGCAAGCGCATATGCAGTCTTTTTTGCGGATATACGCCGCCTTTTCATCAGCAGCAGCGGATGAGATCTCCGCCCAGACATTCACAGCAGCAGTCCGCGCAGATGGCGCACTGGCACGCCGTGCAGCAGCCGTCCGCCGCAGCGGCGGTCTGATCCTGCTGATAGGTGCGCTGGGTGGCGTAATCCTGCTGTCCGCCGGCATTCGCGTTCCGCCCGTCCTGTGCGTTCTGACCGGAGCTATTCTGCCCGAACGCGTTGGTGCCGTCTATCTTCTTCTTCATATTTTCGAGCGAACGCTTGTATTTCTCGTTCTCAGGCTCGAGGTCGACGGCGAGTTCGAGCTGCTTTTTGCTCTCGTTCAGCCAGTTTTTCTCGTAAAAGATGATCGCCTGGTAGTAATGCCACTCGCCGCCGCGGTAGTACATGTCGTCCAGCAGGGACTGCGCCTTTGCGAAATCCTTTGCGGAGATCGCCGCCTTGACTTCCTGATACGCCGAGGCTTCGCCCTCTTCGCCGCCGTCTATCTTGGCGGCTTCGTGCGTGTAGCTCATCGCGTCCTGGTAGGCGGTGTCGAGAAGCTCCAGCATACGCGCGGCGTCCGCGCCCGCCTCGCCTTCGTCGAAAACGTGCTGCTGGTAGTACGCGCGCTTGGTCTTGTACGCCTCCAGTATCTCGCTCTGGGACGCGCCCTTCTGCAAGCCGAGGATCACAAACGGGTCACTTGGCATTTGTCATCTCCTTTGAGCAGACGCTCCATCTGCATTCTCAGTCCGAGATAAACGGTGTTGGAAAGCACCCCTTCGCTCACAACTATATGCATGGAATTATATGCTCCTACGAGTCTATTATAAGTCGAACGCAGCAAAAAGTCGAGTTCCTGCGCGTTGTTCTCCAAAAATTCCGCTTTCGTACCGCACTTGCCGTATGCGGCAATGAGCGGATTGTATCTCCCCTTCTTCCCGTCCTTTTCGACGTCGTCCACCGCGTCGAAGAGATAGACGAGCCTGCCGAGGTTGTACATGAAGGTGTCCGTGTGCCCGTCCGCCGGGATGAGCCGGCGCGTGACGTCGCGCATGAGCGAGGCGAAGCAATCCGCAACGAGGTCGATGTCGGCGCAGCCGCGCTTCTCAAGCACGGAGAGCTTGCGGAAACTCTCCTTCATCATCGCGTCCACCTCCGGCATGCGCCTTGCCGCGGCGCGCTTTCTTGCCGCGAGCGCTCCGACTACCGCCGCGCGCGACTTCCTGCCGTCGTGCACGTCGTCGAGCGCGTTGTAGTACACCAGCAGCACAGAAAGATCCGCCACCTTGGCGGTCAGCGCGTCCGTCTTTATCATCGGTTTCTTTTTCCCGTTGTAAAGACAAATCTTCCTCTCAAACACCGGCTCCGTGTCCGTGAGCGAGTGAAGCAGCGCGTTGTAGAAGGTGGTGTCGTAGTTGGTGCAAAGCCTCGTCGGCTGACTGCCCGACCGGGACAGCGCCTTACACAGTCCGCAATAGTACGCCTGAAAGACGTTGAAGTCCTTGACGTACATATTGTTCTTGTCGGGGATAACGTAACCGAACATACCCTGCTCTTACCCATTCTTGCGGCGCACCGTTGAAGTTTGCTTAAAACGGCGCGGCCGGGATCATTTGTCGAAAGACACGAGTCCGACCTTGCGTTTGACCTTCGCAAGCGTGCGCGCGGCGAGTGCCGCCGCCTTTTCCGCGCCCTCTTTTGCGACCTGCGCAATGTACGCCTTGTCCGCCAGATAGCGCGCGTACTCTTCTCTTATCGGCTTGAACTTCGCCGCCACCGCCTCTCCGACGGCGGTCTTGAACGTGCCGTATCCGCACCCGGCGAACTCCTTCTCCGCCTCCGCGACGGTCTTGTCCGTCATGACGGAATAGATGGCGAGCAGGTTGCTTATCCCGGGCTTGTCCTCGCGGGCGACGATCTCGCTGCCGCTGTCCGTGACCGCGCGTTTGAACTTCTTCATGATCGAGTTCTCGTCCTCTATGACGGACACCCAGCCGTTGGGATCGGGGTCGGACTTGGACATTTTCGCGGTCGGATCCTGCAGAGAGCAGATCTTTGCGCCCGTTTCTGGAATATATCCGTCCGGCACGACGAAAGTGTCGCCGTAGCGGTTGTTGAAACGGATGGCTATGTCGCGCGTGAGTTCGAGGTGCTGCTTCTGGTCTATGCCCACCGGCACGAGGTCGGAGCGGAACAGCAGTATGTCCGCCGCCATGAGCACGGGATAGTCCATAAGCCCCATGTTTATATTGTCGGCGTGTTTCGCACTCTTATCCTTGAACTGCGTCATTCTTGATGCTTCGCCGACGTAGGTGTTGCAGTTGAGGATCCATTGCAGCTCGGTATGCGCCGGGACGTGGGACTGGAAGTACAGCACCGACTTCTCCGGATCTATGCCGCATGCGAGCAGCTGCGCGAAAAAGCTCATGCACCCCTGTCTGAACTCCGCCGGATCACGCCGCACCGTTAGCGCGTGAAGGTCGGCGATGAAGAATACGGAGTTGAAATCGTCCTGCATCTTCCCCCAGTTGCGCACCGCGCCGACATAGTTGCCCAGCGTGATCGTCCCCGTGGGCTGAATGCCTGAGAGCACCACCTTTTTGCGCTGAACCTGCATTTTATCGTTCTGTTCCGTCATATAAACACCTGTTTTTGTCTTTATTACAATTTTTGCCGTACGCGGCTGAAAACTCCTTCCGACGCGCTTGCCGTCTTGAGAAATGTTGCGTCCACGGCTTGCCGGAGGTGCGGCGGCGCTGTACGCGCCCGCGGCGCGATCACTTCTCCGCCTCTCCGAGGACGAAGTCGTACACCGCCTGTTTCACCCCGTCGCGCGGTATGACGTCGGGATGCCGCACGGGCAGCGAATTCAGCGCAAGTATGCCGTCAGGGCACTCCGCCGCCGTGAACATATGCAGTTTCATCACCGCTTTGTCCGGGTTCTTCTCATGCGCGCCGGCGACGGCGTTGTAGACATCGCACGCGAACTTGTACGGGCTCGCCGTGGACACGATGACTGCGGGAGTGTCGTCTTCCGTTTCGTCCGCGTACTCGTTGTAGACGCTGACCGCGACCGCGGTGTGGGGATCAAGCACATACCCTTCCTCAAGGTCGAAGAAGGAGTTGATGGTCTCCGCCGTTTCGTCCTCGTCCGCCCAGCCCGCCTCGAACACGTCGAGGTCCAGCTCGGAAAGGTCCAGCTCGAACCTGCCGTACTCCTTGAGGTCGTCGTATATCTTCCTTATCTTCGCGCTGTCCCTGCCCGTCACCTCGAAAAGCAATCTTTCCAGATTGGAGGACACGAGAATGTCCATCGAAGGCGACATCGTCTTGTAGAACTTGCGTTTCACGTCGTAACTGCCCGTGTTGAAAAAGTCGGTGAGAATATTGTTGGCGTTGCTCGCCACGATGAGCTTATGCACGGGAAGTCCCATTCTGTACGCGTAATATCCGGCGAGAATGTTGCCGAAATTGCCCGTGGGCACGACGAAGTTCACCTTGTCGCCGCGCTCTATCTCTCCGCTCGTGACGAGGTCGCAGTAGGCGGAGATGTAGTAGGCTATCTGCGGCGCAAGCCTGCCCCAGTTGATGGAGTTGGCGGAGGACATCTCTATGCCGTGCGCTTTCAGCTTTTCGATGACTTCCGGATCGGTGAACACCTTTTTGACCGCCGTCTGCGCGTCGTCGAAATTGCCCTTAATGCCCGCGACGTGCACGTTCTCCCCTTGCTGGGTGAGCATCTGCCTTTTCTGCATGACGCTGACGCCGTCCGCGGGATAGAACACGATGATCTCCGTCCCCTCGACGTCGCGGAAGCCTTCCAGCGCCGCCTTGCCCGTATCGCCGCTGGTTGCGACGAGGATGAGCGTCCGGCTGCCGTCGCCGAGCTTCTTCTTGGAGGCGACCATGAGATAAGGCAGCAGCGTGAGCGCCATATCCTTGAACGCATAGGTCGGGCCGTGCCACAGCTCCAGCATATAAAGCCCGTCGTCCACCTTGACGAGGGGGCACGGATCGTCGCCGTCGAAACGCGAATACGCCTTGCGGGTGTAGCCGAGCAGTTCGTCGTACGAAAACTCGTCCAGATATTCCGCAAGCACGCTTGCCGCGCGTTCGGGATAATCCATGCCGAGGAGCGCGTCCATTTTAGCGTCGTCCAGAACGGGGAAAGACGACGGAACAATGAGTCCGCCGTCGTCCGATATACCTTTGACTATTGCTTCCGCACCGGAATAGGTCCTCATGCGGTCGCGTGTGCTGACATACTTCATTTTTCTTCCTGATACTTTTTGAGGAACTCCGGGAAATTCTCCTCGTTCTCGCTGACGGTGAGGATAAACTTCGTATCCGTAGTCTTGGCGATGGCGTAGATGTCGGTGAAGAAATCTTCCATCTCTGCCACCGTGCGCGCGAGCATCCTGTGCGCGCCGTCGATGTAGAAACTCTCTATATCGTGGTTCCCGGCAAGGATCCCGCGGATGAAACCGACAAGCTCCCTCTCGTCCACCGCGGACTGCCCCGCTCTTTTGAGGCATTCGGTGTTGATGACTCTTACCTGATAACGCAGGGAGTACATGTATCTGTCCGTATCGGTGAGGAACACGATGTCGCCTTTGGCGGTGTCGACGTTGTCGTTCGCCATGTTGATGATGATCTTGGTTTTGCCCGTGCCTTTCGCTCCGGTGATGAGTTTTATCATATTCACCTCCGATTATATTTTATAGGATAACGCGCGCAATTACAAGAGCGGATTTCCGCACCGCGGCGGAATTTTCGTCCGGGGCGTCCGCTCACGCATATACGGCGAAGGCGGCGTGGCGGTCGGGATCGAACTCCGCGAACATCGCGTCGAGTTCGCCGTCGCTGATGACCGTGGTCCTGCCCTCCGCATACTGCGCGTCCACTCTTTCCTTCATCTTCATGATGACGGGATCGCGCTTGTCCATGCGCATGTCTTCGGGCACGGAGTAGAACGAATTGATCCAGAACGCTATGCCGGCGATGCCGCTGAAGGAATCCACGACGACGCGCGCCGGGCGTCCGAGGATCTTCTCCGTGTCGAAAATGTTGTATATCTCCTGATCTTTCAGCATGCCATCGGCGTGTATGCCCGCCTTGGTGACGTTGAAGTTCTTGCCCACGAACGGGGTGCGCTCCGGGATCTCGAAGCCCATCTGGTGCTCGAAATAATCGGCGATCTCCGTGATGACGGAGAGGTCCATCCCGCCGGTGCCGCCGCGCAGGGACGCATACTCCACCGCCATCGCCTCGAGAGGCGTGTTGCCCGTGCGCTCGCCTATGCCGAGCAGCGTCGTATTGACCGCCGAACATCCGTACAGCCACGCGGTGGCGGAGTTGACGACCGCCTTGTAGAAGTCGTTGTGTCCGTGCCATTCCAGCTGCTCGGAGGGTATCTCCGCATAATAGCGGAAGCCGTACACTATGCCCTGCACGCTTCTCGGAAGCGCGGTGCCGGGGTACGTCACGCCGTAGCCCATGGTATCGCAGGCGCGGATCTTGATCGGTATGCCGCTCTCGCGGGACAGCTTCATGAGCTCGATGGCGAACGGTACGACGAATCCGAAATAGTCCGCGCGCGTGATGTCCTCGAAGTGGCACCTCGGCACGATGCCGCGTTCCAGCGCTTTTTTGACTATGGTAAGATATTTTTCCATAGCCTGACCGCGCGTGAGGTTCATCTTCTTGAAAATGTGGTAGTCCGAACAGCTGACGAGTATGCCCGTCTCCTTGATGCCGAACTGCTTCACCAGCTCGAAGTCCTTCTCGCTGGCGCGGATCCATGACGTGACCTGCGGAAAGTCGTAGCCGAGCTCCAGACACTTCTCCACCGCTTCGCGGTCCTTCTCACTGTACAGGAAGAACTCGCTCTGTCTGACAAGCCCGTTGGGGCCTCCGAGGCGGTGCAGCATCTTGTACAGTTCCACGATGTCCTTCACGGCGAAAGGCTTGGTCGCCTGCTGCCCGTCGCGGAAAGTAGTGTCCGTGATGAAGATGTCCTTGGGGCACTCCATGGGAACGTGGCGCATGTTGAACGCCGTCTTGGGGATCTCGCCGTAAGTGAATATCTTGCGGTGGAGATTGGGATGCGGCACGTCCTGAAGATTGGGCTTGTAGGCGTGTTCCTCGATGACGTGATGGTTTTTGTTGTAGCGCACTATCATATGTGCCCCTCCCCTTACTCGATGTTTTCGAGCAATTTATTCTGCAATGCGATCTTCAGCGCGGAGATCATCTCGTCCATCTCGCCGAGCATGAAACGGTCGAGCGTATAAAGCGTCAGCCCTATGCGGTGGTCCGTCACCCTGCCCTGCGGGAAGTTGTAAGTGCGGATACGCTCGCTCCTGTCGCCCGTCCCTATCTGCGCGCGACGCGCCGCGCTGTATTCCCTGTCCGCCTGCGAGCGGTAAAAATCGTAAAGCCTCGACCGCAGCACTTTCATCGCCTTTTCGCGGTTCTTGATCTGGCTGCGCTCGTCCTGGCACTCCACCACTATCCCCGTCGGCAGATGCGTGATGCGGATGGCGGACTCCGTCTTGTTGACGTGCTGTCCGCCCGCGCCGCCGCTGCGGTAGGTGTCGATCTTGAGGTCGTTCTCGTTGACGTTCACTTCGACGTCCTTCGCCTCGGGCAGCACCGCCACAGTCACCGTGGAGGTGTGTATCCTCCCCTGCGACTCCGTCTCCGGCACGCGCTGTACGCGGTGTACGCCGCTCTCGAACTTGAGATTTCCCCACGCGCCTTTCCCGGCGATCATGAAAGTGAGCTCCTTCGCACCGCCGAGTTCGGTGTAATTCATGTTGATCTCTTCCACCTTCCAGCGCATTCTGTCCGCGTAATGGCGATACATCTTCATGAGTTCCGTGCCGAAGAGCGCCGCCTCGTCGCCGCCCGCGCCTGCGCGTATCTCCATGATCACGTTGTTGTCCTCGTCGGGATCTTTGGGGAGCAGCGCAATTCGCAGTTCGTCCGCGTCCGAATCCATTTTTACGCGCAGAGTTTCAAGCTCCTCTTTCAGCATGCCACGCATGTCGGGATCGGTCTCGGCGGCGAGCATGTTTTCGCACTCGTTAAAATCGCGTTTGTGCGCGAGATATTCTTCGTATTTGTCGGCGGCGGGCTGAAGGTCGGAGTGTTCCTTGGAATATCCGCGGAACAGATTCTGATCCGACACGATTTCTGGGCGCGCGAGAAGCACGCCGAGTTCGGCGTATCTCTCCTTCAGCTTGTCAAGCCGCGCGAGAAGCCCGTCGCTCATCTTCATTGTCCGTCTTTCTCCTTTCTTTCGGCGCGGAGTATCCTCTCCGTCCCCTGCATGTCCTTGTACACCGTCACCGCATACGCGCCGAACATTTCCTTCAGCGCGTCCGCCTGACCTGCGCCGAATTCGAGCAGCAGCACGCCGCCGTCGTTCAGATGCGCGTCGACTTCACGCGCGAGAACGCGGTAAAAGTCCAGCCCGTCCGCTCCGCCGTCAAGCGCGGAGAGCGGCTCGAACTTTCTGACTTTCTCCTCAAGCTCCGCGATGTCAGCATGCGGAATGTAAGGCGGATTGCACACTATGACGTCGAATTTTTCGCCGTTTACAGGCGCGAACATATCGCCCGTGAGCACGCGCACGTTCACTCCGGCGTTGAGCGCGTTGGCGCGCGCGACTTCCGCCGCCGCCTGCGAAATGTCGGAGGCGGTCACGTCGGCTGGAGAGTTTTTAGCCGCCGCGACGGCGACCGCTCCGCTCCCCGTGCACAGGTCGAGCACTTTCGCCGCCCCTCGCGCTTTAGCTTCCTCTATGACTTTCTCGGCAAGTTCCTCCGTTTCGGGACGGGGGATGAGCACCGACGGATTCACCGCGAGCCGTATGCCGTAGAAATCCGCGTTGCCGAGCGCATACTGCAGCGGCGCGCCGTCCTTCATCTTTTCCGCAATGTTCTTTGCCGCCTCGAACTGCTCCTTGGTGACGGATTTCATCACGGAAAGTTCGCTGCGGCGTTTTCCGGTGACCTCTGCGAGGATCCAATCCATGTCGCTCTCGTCCGCGACAGGCGCGATCTCTTTTATTTTCCGCCTTGCAAAATCCGTCGGCACGTTAAACTCAAATTTTCTCTCCGGGATCGACGGATCCTCGTCCATGGCGAGCACCGTCCTGAAAGCGGTGAGACTGACTTCCAGCATATCGTCGGTCGGCTGTCTGGTGGTGAGTTTCTGCATGAGCATACCGGGCGCGCGCAGTATTCTGAACAGCAGGCAGTCCGACCTGGCGAGGAACTTGAGCAGCTCGTACGATATGCCTGCCACCACGGGCAGGAAAAGCAGTTTGACCGCAAGCCGCACGAGCGCGTTGACCACGCTGTCGAACGACGTCCAGCCTATGGCTTCCAACATCCAGTTGACGAGCGCGAACACCACTATGCTCACCGCCACGACGAAGAAAATGAACGTCGTGCCGCAGCGGCTGTGCTCCGTGCGCATCTTGCGCGCGTTCTCCACGGTGAGGTCAAGACCGTGCTCGTAACAGCTGATGACCTTGTGCTCCGCGCCGTGGTACATAAACACGCGGCGGATGTCCTTCATCAGCGTTATGGAAAGAAGATAGCCGATAAAAATCGCAAGCATTATCGCCGCTTCGCAGAGACTGAGCAGCGCGGGATGATCGTTGGTGCCGGGTATCTCGAAGATCAGCCCCGTAAGAAAATTGGGCAGAAACACGAAAAGACCTATCGCAAGTGCAAGCCCCAGCACCAGCGAAACCGCCGTCAGAATGTGCATGGGATTGAGCTTGAACTTCTCCGCCACCCATTTGTCGAACTTCGTGGGTTCGGCATAGTCGCCGAACACTTCGGCGGAGCGCATCAGCACGCCCACTCCCATGAAGAGCTGGCTCACGAGGTTCACCACTCCCCTTACGAAGGGCAGGCGGAGAATGACGCAGCGCTTCCCGGCGTCGGGAATGCGCTTCGCCTCGACGGTGATCTCCCCGGACTCCGTGCGCACGGCGGTAGCCACAGAGGTGCGCCCTTTCATCATGACGCCCTCTATCACCGCCTGCCCTCCTATTGAAGTGCGGCGCACCGTCTTACCGGGTTTCTCCTTTTTTTCCGCTTTATCCGCGCTGTCGGCGCGCTTTGAAACTCGCAATGGAATTACCTTCCGCACATATGGCTTCCGCACGCCGCGGGCACGCTGCCCCACGCACTCGCGCGCGCAATACGAAAAATGCAGTCTGCTCCGCAGCCTGCATCTCCGTCTTGTTTCCGTCAGTCGAGATTGTATCTCTTCTTAAACTTATCGACACGGCCGCCGGTGTCGACCAGCTTCTGCTTGCCCGTGAAATACGGATGGCACTTGGAGCAGATTTCCACCTTGATGGTGTCCGTCTTCTTGGTGGTGCCGGTCAGGAACGTATTTCCGCACGCGCACTGTACCGTGGCGGTGTGATAATCCGGATGGATGCCTTCTTTCATTGTTCACTCCTGTCTTTGCTTATTTTTACGCCCACACGCGCCAATGTCGACACCGCAAAACCGTCGCTTTGCGGAGCAGGAGCTACGCGCATATGACATAAAGTTTCTTTATTATATCACACGGGACGGCGCTGTCAAGCGATTTTACCCATGCAACCGCGCACGGCTCCGTTCACGTCCGGTGCACCCGGCGCGCCCCGCGTCATTCCCGTCCGGCATTCCGCACGTCCCGGTTCGTGAGCAGTGCGAAGAGTCTGCCGCGCCGGGCGGCAAGTCCTTCCTCCGCAAGATCGCGCTCCGCACGCGGCACGGCTATACGTCCCTCCGCGGCGATGCCTGCCGGACAGCCCGAAAGCACCCTCCACGAGTCCGCGGCGAGCATGCACTCGTCGGCGTCGTGCGTGACGTACACCACCGTTCGCGGCGACTTTTCGAGGAGCGAGTCGAGCGCGGAAAGCAGCCTGAGTTTCAGCCCGGCGTCCAGCGCGCGGAAAGGCTCGTCCATGAGCAGCACGGAAGAGGGATAGAGGAACGCCCTCGCCATGGAAACGCGCTGCGCCTGTCCCCCCGAAAGTTCGGAAGGATATTTCCCGATCTGATCCTCTATCTCCAGCTCCGCGAGCATTTCCTCTATCATGCCGCGCCTTACGCGCCTGTCCTTCACCGAAGCGCGAAGCACTAGATCAAGGTTTTTATACACGCTTATTCCGGGTATCAACCTGTCTTTTTGAAAAATGTACGATATTCCGCCCTTCGGCACGGCGATCTCTCCGCCGTACGGCACAAGCCCGGCTATCGCGTTGAGGAGCGTGGTCTTGCCCACTCCCGAACTGCCCAGAACGACGCTGATTTCGTTCTCCGGAAAAGCGGCGTCAAGTCCGTCGAAAATCCTCTTATCGCCGTATGCGACGGTCAGTCCCTTTATCTCGATGCCGCCCATCTTCTTCTGCCCTCCCACAGCTTTTTGAGTCCTGACACGACGCCTTCGAACACGAAACTCATGACTATCGCAACAACCGTCCAGGCCATAAGGCGCGCTATCTCGAACATCACGCTCGCCGCCTGCATCTCCACGCCTATGCTTCCTTTCGTCTGCGCAAGCACTTCTGCCGCAATGACGACCTTGACGCACAGCGAAACCGCGCTCCTTGCGCCGTCCGCGACGGCGGGAAGCACGGAAGGAATGTACACCCCCGTCAGCTTGTCCGCAGGACGGAGCCTGTAGAGTTTCGCCATTTCGACAAGTTCGGGGTCCACGCCGTCTATCGCCGAGCGGCACGCGTTGTACAGCAGCGGAAAACAGATAAGGAATCCTATCAGCAACGGAACTTCGGAATTGTCCAGCCACACCACCGCAAGCAGAATGACCGCCATAGTGGGCGCGGATTGCAGCACGGTGACGATGGGGGAAAGGAAGCGGTGCAAAGGTCTGAAAAACGTCCCCGCCGCCGCAAGTACAGCCGCAAAAGCGAAGGACAGCAGGAAACTGCCCAGCACCCTGCCCGCCGTAAGCCCTATCGCCCTCCACATTTCCGCACGCGAAAGCAAACCGCCGAATTCTGCAAATATCCTGTCTAGCTGAGGAATGAGAATGGGGATATCCTTCGCTGCGGAAACGATCGCCCAGACGGCAAGCACCGCCGCGAGCGCGGCGGTCGGATAAAGCACGTTGGAGAGGATCGTTCTTGCGAGAGTCCTGTTTTTCTTCATATGCCGTCTTGCGCTCCGCGCGCCGTCGCCGACACACGGAGCGTAGAAAAATGTCCTGTCAGGCGTTGAGCGTGGCGAGCATATCCGCCACCGCCGCCTTGACGCTGTCGCTCATATACACTCCCACGTTGCATCTCGGTATGCTGGCGGGAGGATAGGCGGACGTGCTGCCCGCGCCCTGCAGAAGAGCCGTCATGCCCGCCGCGTTCTCCTCGATGTAGGTGAGGTTTGCGCTCAGCGCGGCAAGGAACGCGTCCACGAAAGTCTTGTTGGAAGCAAATTCGTCCTTGATGAAAGTGCTGGACATCGGGAAACCCGTGGTGCTGTCCGTCGCGGCGTTGAATTCCGCCTGGATGTCCATGACCACGCCGAAGCCCTTCGATGCTCCCGCCGTCGCCGCGGGCTCGCCCACGACGCCGAAGTCGATCTGTCCCGCGGTGAGCGCCGCCTGCACCGCCGCTCCGTCCGCGTAGTAGGTCACCTGCACGGAGTCGGTCAGCCCGTTCTCGGACAGGATCTTCTCCAGCGCGTACTGCGGCACCGCGCCCTGCCCTATGCTGCCGATGCGCTTGCCGGCAAGATCCGCGGGAGAGACGGTCCCCGCCGTCGTGGAGATCATGTAGAGTATACCCTGCGTGTTGGAGCACAGGAACTTATACTCCGCGCCCTGCAGCAGCAAATTCGCCCCTGCGTTCGCGGGCATGATGACGATGTCTCCCGACCCCTGCGCGATATAACCGCCGATGGTGTTTGCGGGCACTATGTTGACGTTGACGCTGTATCCGGCAATGGTGAGAGTGTCCTTCTCCGCGATGAACTGCGCCACCGCGAGCACGGGCGCACCGTCGGGGACGTAGAGCTGCAGCGTACCGCTGCCATCGCCCTTCTCTTCCGCCTGCGCCGCGTCGTAATAGATGTCGTCGAGCGTTATGCCGTTCCCGTCGTCGTTGCACGCCGCAAAGGCAACCGCAAACGCCGCGACAAGCGCGGCGACCATTGCCAGGGCAAGGATCTTTCTGAGAACTTTTTTCATAATATACCTCTTTAAGTTTTATTTTCGCATTATAAACACCGTGTTATGCCGGCATGCGGAAGAAAACTCCTTTCACTCCGACACCTCGAACGCCGTCACGGCGGACTTCACCGCAAGCGTCGGGAACTTCCCCAGCCTTCCGGTCAGCGCGGAGATTCGCTCCTGCGTGCCCTCGACGATGAGCGCTATCGCGTTCGCCTCCTCCCTCGGTACGCCCATTCTGCCGACTATTATGTCCGAAAAATCGGACAGCACCTTCTGCATCTCCAGCACCGTGTCGCGTTCGCCTTTGAGCACTATGCCTACCACGCCTATTCTCTTCATATACTACTCCTTCCGCGGACTTCGCTCCGCGTAAATGCCGTTGCCGTATACCGGACGGGAATGCTGCCACCCTGCCGCGGGCAGCTGTTGCGGCGTTTCCGCGCACGCGGTCTGCGGCGATACAAACCGTTCCGTCCGCGCAAAAAAACCGACGCCCGCAAAAGACGTCGGCAAAAGCGCGCATGCGCAGATCATTATCCGCTGACGTCTTACACTCCGAAAATTCATCGTTTGGGACTATCATGATTATAGCACGGAACGGCGCGTTGTCAACCGAACCGCGCGCATTCCGGACGGGACTAAAAGGAGTCGACCAGCGACGCGAGCAGGGCGAGGATCACGTTGCCCTCCGCTATCTGCATCACGCGAAGCGCCGCGTCCGACCCGGCGTCCGTGATATACTCCGCTTCCGCCGCCTCGGCGAGTTCCTGCGCCGAAGCGTAAAAATCGTCCACGACCGCCTTGATCGTATCCGCCGCGACGGACGGCAACGCCGCGCCGGTTATGTCGGCGGCTTTCTCCGCAGCTTCCGCCGCGATGCGTTCCATCTCCGCGCGCCATTCTTCGTCGTAAGGACCGTCCGTGCCCACCGTGATCTCCACGGGGACGCCGCCGTGCCGTCCGATGACGTCGTTGAGCAGTCCGACCATCTGTATCACGCTGCCCGCCATGCGCTGCAGACGCATCTCGTTTTCTTCGGGTGCGAGGATATAGTCGCGGTACGCTTCGGCAAACATCTCGTCAAACACGTCCGTCAGCATCGCCACGATCATCGAGGCGATCTCGTCCGTGACCACCATCTCTCCGTTCCCCGCCGCGCTGAACGTCACCGCGCCGAGATAAAGCAGCATATTCTTGTTCCTGTCGCCGGAGGCTGCAAGGCGGTCTATCTCCGCCTTCATGTCCTCGGCGGACACTTCGGACATGAGCGACACCGCAAGCCCGGCGGCGAGCACATACGCGTTGATATCCTTGAGCTGCGCGTCCTCTTCGGCGGCGAAACTCTTGAGTTTTCTTATGAACGCGTATGTGTAATTGCCCTCTCCGTCGCGTTCGTACACCGCGCCCGCCGCAGCGGCGATATACTCGGCGGCGAGAGGCACCTCGTCTATCGCCGACTCCGCATATTCCAGCCACGTCAACGCTTCGCGCATGATTTCGACGGGCTGGGCGAACCCCGCAAAACATTCCCTCACGCCGGCAAGCGCGTTCTTTACGGCGGCGATCCTTCCGTCTGTCATCCGCGTGCCGAAATCCGCAAACGCTCCGATCACGCCGTCCAGCCACACGAGCAGTTCGCTGTCCGACACGCCGGCAAGCGCGCCCGAACCGTCCGACGCGCTGCCTATCAGCCCCGCCAGCCCCGAACCGCTCTCTCCCGTGCCGAAGATCTCCCACGTGTCGTAGGCGAAGCCGAAGAGTATGCCTATCCCCTCCTCCGCCTCGTCGAGCGCGGCGAGAGTGTTGTCCGTCGTTTCCGCGTCGCCGAGGGAAGCGGTGATCCTGTCCGCACGTTCGAGAGCCTCGGCGATGTCCGCTCTGCCCGATCCCACCACCTTGTCGTTGAGGCTTTGCAGCCGCGTACGCAGCGTGGTGTATATCTCCGCCGTGTCCGAAACTGCGGCGCGCAGCAGTGCGAAACCGAGCTCGCTCACGTCGTCGGAAGTGAACCCCACCGCGCCCGCGAAAGATATCACCGCGTCGGCGTTGTGTTCCGCGTCGGCAAGCAGTCTTTTCCCGTCCTCGGACGCCGCGAATTCCGCGGCGAGCCGTATCTTCGCCGTCTGCAGCGAGGACGCGTCCAGCACCTCCGTCAGAAGGTCCAGCCACAGGCTTGCCTCGACGTAGCTGCCCACGCGCGGGAGAGTTATGATCTCTCTCTCTGTCATATCCGGACGCCAGCTTTCGTCCAGCGCGCCCAAGACGTTGCTCTCGAACAGCGCGATCGCGTCCGCACGCTGCTGCCCGGCGGAAGTTCCGTCGCCTTTCTGATTGCATGCGGCAAAAGAAACCGCCGCGATACACACCGTCATCACGGCAAGCAGCACCGCGGCAGCGGCGCGCAGACGTGCGCCGCGCGCATTGGTTTTCGTTTCGGCGGTATGACCTGTCACGAATGTCTCCTCATTCCGTAGCCGCGCCTGAACCCGAGCACGACGGGGATCAGAACGTATGCGGCGGTTATCGCAAGCCCCGCGGCGGCGGCTGCGGCGGCATTGTACATGAACTCGAAATAGAACCCGAACATCGTCAGCGCGTTGATAAGACACAGCGCGGCAAGCGCGCTCACCGGCAGCGCAAGCGCGAACGCGCAGACCGCCGATACGGCATGCTCCAGCGTTTCCGCCCCCAACAGCCCGTTGCGCGACAGACCGGCGCACAGCAGATTGCTCCTCGTCTGCGCGGAGTACGCCCTGCCCACGACCACGTTGGAGAGCGCGACCGCGAACGCAAGCCCCGTAAGCATGAACGCGAGCGCGGCGATAAGATCGAACACGTTTTCCAGCGAGCGCGTATCCCACTCGTACGCTTCCAGTGCGGGTACGGCGTAATAGTTGCGGTCCGCGAAGTGCGATCGGACCTCTTCCGCGACGTCGCCGGCGTCGCCGCCCACCGTCAGCACCACGGTGTCCGGCGAGAGTCCGTATGCCGCGTCAAGCGCCTCGGCGGAAACTATGACGTACGCGCCGTTGAAGAGGTTGTGCCTGACGACGGCTCCCACCTCGAACACGCGCGACGTCCCGTCCGCATTTATGACCACCGCATCTCCGACGTCGATGCCGTACAGTTCCCGCATCGACTCGTCGAGCACGACTTTGCCTGCCGCGAGCGCGTTTTCGACGTCCGTGCGCGCGGATACGTACTCGAACTCCACAAGATCTATCGCGTCCGCCGAGCCGAGTATGTTGACGGAACGCGCCGAAAGTCCGTCCGCCGAAAGCTCCGCCTGCCGCCACACCATAAGATGTGCGGATTCCACGCCGTCTATCCCGGTAAACTCCGCCTCGTCGACGTCCGTCGCAACATTGGTGACGAGGATCATCTGCTCGAATTCCGCCGTGAAATCCGAGAATATCGAAGTCGTGAGCGACCACGCGGTGAAAAGCAGCATGGACACCGTCATCCCCACCGCGAGTATGCGCGAAGAACGGGATGCGCGGTGCTCGCGCGAAACGGCGTACCCCGCCGTGACCGCGGAGGGGGAACACGTCCGCACGAGAGCCTTCCCCGCCGCGCGCACGAGGAAGGGCGCAATACAGGCGGCAAGCGCGATGACTATCACGATATTCACCGCCGAAAGCGCGCCTTTCGCCCCCGGTACGAGATTGTCCGTGCACAGGGTTATCACAGCCGCCGCGGCAAGCCCGACGGAAAGGGCTGTGCCGATACGTCCGTTGCCGGCGGTCCCCTGCAGATTTTCGCGCGCAGTTGCCCGGAACACTCTGACAAGCGGATACAGCGACGCGGCAAACGCCGCCAGCGCGCCTGCCGCCGCAGCGGCGAACAACAGCGCCGCATTTACGGAAAAGCTCATCGCCGACGACAGGACGATGTACAGCATGAGCGCGAATACTCCTACCGCAAGCAGGGATCCTATCACCGCGCCTGCGGCGGCAACGACGGCGCTTTCGATGCAGAACAGCGCGAATATCTTTTTCTTCGTCGCTCCGACGAGAGAGAGTTTCGCCGCATACGCGCGTCTGTCCCCCGTGCCGGCGGTGAATATCAACACCACGCCGACAAGGCACAGCAGCGCCACCGCCGCTCCGGCTATCGTCACGGGCGCGGCAAGATTCCGCGCGCGGACGGAAATGTAATTGAGATCCGGACACTCGGACACCGTGAGCCCCGAATATTCGGGCAGCGCGGCAATGCTGTCCCTTACCTCCGCCGCGTCCGCCCCGTCCGCGACGTGCACGAAGATCTCGTTGTAGACCGTACCCGCTATTATCACGGAGGACACGCGGCTCGCGTGCCCCAACACCACGTAAGGAGAGTCCGCCGCAAACGCGCCTGTGTTTTCCGCTATGCCCGACACGAAGAAATTGACGCTGCGCCCCGACGCCGTCATGCCCTGCACGGTGACGACGTCGCCTACGCCCAGCCCGAAGTGCTCCGACATTGCCTCGGAGATCACCACGTCGTCGGAATGCGACGGAAGCCCGCCGGAAGTCAGGCTGACTCCGCCGAGAGCGGTGATGCCGCCGTCGGCGAATCCGCGCAGACGGATGTATTCGTCCGCGGCGTTTTCACGCTTCATCAACGCGTAGACGGACACCGTCGCCGTCACGCTTTCCACACCGTCGACGCCGTACAACGGATCGACAAGCGCGATCCTGTCGCCTCCGCTCTTTGCGGAGATCATGATGTCGCTGTCGCCGGAATCGGCAGTTTCAACCGCGTAAACGTATTCGTAAACCGCGCCTTCAAACGAAAACATGCAGAAAAACATCGCCACCGAAAGGGCGATCGCCGCGATGAGCGCAACCGTGCGCCACGGCTTGGATTTCAGGCTTTTGAAGGCGAGTACGAGTATCATTCCTAAAATTCCGCGCTCCCTTTCACTATCCTGCCGTCCTCAAGCTCGATACGGCGGGAGGCATACGCCGCATGCGCGGCGGAGTGGGTGACCATCACGAGCGCAACCCCTTTCTCGCGGTTGATCCGCGCAAGAAGCTCCATGACCTGACGGCCTCTTTCCTTGTCCAGACTTCCCGTCGGCTCGTCGAGGAAGATGAGCTTCGGATCGGTGGCAAGCGCACGCGCAAGCGCGGCGCGCTGCTGTTCGCCGCCCGAAAGCTGCCGGGGCAGATTGTTCAGCCTTTCTTCTATACCGAGGAAGCGGCAGGCGTCCATGACCTTTTCCGCACAGTCCTTCTCCTTTTTGCCGTCCAGACGGAGCGGAAGTATGATGTTTTCGTATGTCGTGAGATGGGGCACGAGATTGTCGAACTGATAGACGAAAGACACTTCTCTGCGGCGCATGGCGGCAAGCTCCTCGTCCGAAACCCTGGAAAGATCGCGGCCGAGCAGTTCCACCCTGCCCTCGCTCGGCGAATCGATGCCGGCAAGAATGTACAGCAACGTAGACTTGCCCGATCCGGACTCGCCCAGCACGGCAACGAACTCGCCCTCTTCCACGGCCACATCCACGCCTTTCAGCACTTCGGTGCCGACGTCGCCCGTGAGATATGTCTTTTTGATGCCTGTCGCTTCAAGAATGCGTGAACCCATGATCACCTCTATGCTCTTCTATGATAACACACACGCGCGTGCGGCTCAACTCAAATTATTTTATCCGAAAATATGAAATCGACGCGCCTTTTCCCGCACGCCCTGCAAATGCGCAAAGATACGCCCCGTTCCCGCGCTTGCAAAACGCCGCAGCGGTGGTATAATCGTCTTATGGCATGCGGCAGACGGAATGACAGCGGCATAGACCGGGCGATCGGGCTCTACGAAAGCGGCGGAGAAAAACTCCGCCTGCTTCTGCACGTCTGCTGCGGCCCGTGCGCCGCGGGCGTACTGCCGCGCGTCGCGCCCGCATTTGACGTGACGCTCTTCTTCTACAACCCCAATATATTGCCGAAAGAAGAGTTCATCAAACGTCTTGACACATTAAAACAGCTTTTGAGTCATTTTCCTGACGTGAAACTCATCGTGCCCGAACAGGACTGCACCGAATTTCTGTCCGTTGCAAAGGGTGCGGAAACTCTGCCCGAAGGCGGCGCGCGCTGCTCGGCGTGTTTCGCCCTGCGGCTGAAAAAGACCGCCGCTTACCTCGCGGCTCACGCCGGAGAATACGACGCCTTCGCCACCACTCTCACCGTCAGTCCGCGCAAAAATGCGGAGCTGATCAACGCCGTCGGTCTTAATGCGGCGCAAAAAGCCGGCGTGACTTATCTTACTTCCGACTTCAAGAAAAAGGACGGCTGGCTGAATTCCGTCCGTCTTTCAAAGGAATACGGGCTATACCGTCAGCACTACTGCGGCTGCGGCTTCCCCTTGCTTCCCGCGGAAGAATAACATCCGGAACGCCGCTTCCGCGGTTTTCCCCTCTGCGGCACGCGCGCTTCCGCATCGGCGGCAAACGCAGACTATCTCTCTTCTTTTACCGCGCTCCGCAAACGCGGACAACCGACGGGCAACAAAAAGACCGCGTGCACGCGGTCTTTTGCGCTCTTCCGGCTTTTTGCTTGCCGTAACGTCTTACTTGAAGTATTTCGCCTCGATGTCGGCGATCATGTCAAGGCGGCGCTGATGCCTGCCGCCCTCGTACTCCACGGTGTACCATGCGCGCACGATGTCCCTCGCTTCGTCCGGGGTGACTACTCTGCCGCCGAGCGCGATGATGTTGGCATTGTTGTGGCGCTTGGTCATCTCCGCCATGAACGTGTTGGTGACTACCGCGGCGCGAATGCCCTTCACTTTGTTGGCTGAGATGGAAATGCCTATCCCCGTGCCGCACATGAGCACGCCCGCGTCGCACTCTCCCGAAGCCACCGCCTCCGCGACTTTCAGACCGTAGACGGGATAATCCACCGATTCGTCCGTATAAGTGCCGAGGTCTTCCACCTCTGCTCCGAGCTGTTCCAGCGTTTCGATGACCGCAGGTTTCAATACTATGCCGCCGTGATCGCAGCCGATTGCAATTTTCATAACGTTACCCCTTGTTTGGTTGATAAGTTAATTATACTATCCCATGCGTCCGCGCGCAATATCCTTGCGCAAAAAACCTTCCGCAATTCATATCGTGCGGCGATGTGGTTGCGCCCCTTCCTCTTCCCGGTGCACGGGGTAACTCCGGCGCACCCGCCGTCAAATCCCATGACGCGGAGTGTTGTGCCACCTTTCCGGGGAGCCCGAAGTTTACCCCACCGATCCTGAGAGCGCGATATTTAGATGAAGAACGCGAAAGGCGCATTCACGCGGACGCGCGGCGTACTTTTCCGTACGTAAGCGGTCGCGTGAATGCGCCTGACAAAGCAGGTTGCAAATCTTCCCCATCACGAAATCAAAGATCTTGTGATGGGAACAGCGAAAATTTACCCTACCGACCCGGAGAGCGCGATATTTAGATGAGATGCGCGAAAGCCCCCATATTCAGGACTCGCCGCGTACTTGTCGTACGTAAGAGGTCTGAATATGGGGGCTGACAAAGCAGATCGCTAAATAGCGCGCTCTCAGCGGATGCCGATGATGGGCGGCTGCTTGTGCTTGCTCACCGCGGCGGGCGCGTCATAGTTCACCGGCTCGATATCCGCGGCAGGCACGGGCACCATGACGGGTGCGGCAGGCGCGGGCTCGGGGAATATGGAGTCGATGGGCGCGACTTCGACGGGCACGGGATCGGGCGCACGATGCAGCTTGACGAGCACTGCGATGAGTATCGCCGCCGCAAGCAGTACGATCAGTGCCGCAACCGCAACGGGAATGATCCACCACATGAATGCGGGTGCGGAGCTGTTGACGAACACGAGGTTGGAGATGTAATCCGTCGTGTAAGTGATGTAGCCGCCGCTCACCTGATAGTCCTCGAGTTCGGCAAGTCCGCCCTCGGGCGTGACGTAATACACTCTGTACCCTTCGCCGACGCCCACGGGAATGAGCGCGCTGACGGTGACGGGCGAGGACAGCGAAGTCACATTGCCGTTAGCCGAGCCGAGAGTGATGTTGAGTATGCCGCTCGTGGTGAGCGTTTCGTCCTCACCGGCGAGGGACTGGACGTTGCGGTCCACGATCTCCCAGTAGCTGGAAGAGGGCGACATCGCGGTGTCGGAGAGCGTGTAGTTGACCGCAACGGGCGAAGAGAAGGATATCTTCACATATGTCGTACCGTCACTGACATAGGACACTTCGTCGATCACGACCATAAGCCTTCCGGTGCTGTTGCCGCGGACGGTATAGTTGGGATCGTTGCTGGAGATGGTGTAAGTGTACACGCCGGGCGAGGTGACCGCGCGCACGATGTTGCCTCTGCCGTCGCGGTAGGTGACGGTGAAGCTGTCGGTGGGGAAACCTTCCGCGGAGAAAGTTATCTCGCAGTTTCCGTCCGCGCCGCCGGTGACGTTGTGCGTGGTGGACGCCTCGTCCACCGTGACGGTGACGGGACGCGCGCTGACTCTTATCGTGGGAATACGGTTGACGACGTTGTAGTTCGCTGCGTCGATATCGCCGTATTCGCTGTCAAGCGTGATCACCACGGTGTACGCGCCGGCATTGAGCATTCCGGACACCGTCTCGCCGCCGAAGGTGTAGCTCACGAGCACGTTCTGCAGGAATCCTTCCACACTCTCGCCCGTAAGCGAATCGGTCGCAGAAAGATCCTCGTCCCTGTTGATGTAGTAGGCGTGTCCGCTGTAGGTGTAAGAGGACTGCCCCGTGAGCGTAACGATGACGTTCCTCTGCGTAATGACGTAAGTGCCGTTCGCGGTATAAGTACCCGCGAAGTCGTACTTGCGCGCGTCGTCCGTCGAGATCTTCCTCGTGACGGTGACGGTCCAGTTGTATGTGCCGGCGTCTGCGGGCGCACCGGAGAGGACTGTGCCGTCGGAGGTGCTCCACACCACTGTCACGCTGTCGAGAGCGTCTATACCGCCGACGATGTCGTCTAAGCCGACGGTCACGGGCGCGCCGTCCGAGTCGAGTTCGTAAGGACGGGTCCCGCCCGACACGGGAGAGTAACGTCCGCCGTCTATCGCGGGCAGCGAAACAGTCAGAGTGTACGAGGTCTGCGCTCCGTTCGCGTCGACGAGCACGACGTCATAGTTGTCGAGATCGTCCACGACGAGGAGATATGCGCTGCCGTCGGCGAGGTTCGCGCTGATCTCGCAATCGGTATCCGTAAGCGCGTCGCCCGTGCCGTCAAGACGGAAGCTGTACTGTCCGCGGAGCGCGGCGAGGAGCGCCGATGCCCTGTCGAAACTTGCGACGTCCGTTTCGTCGTACACCGCGAACTCGGGCACGGGAAGCGTACCGATGAAGTAATCCGCGGCAAATCCGCCGTCCGCGCTCCCGGAGGACGCCGTCACGCGGAGCGTCGCCTTGGCGATGTTCACCGTGCGCGTTTCCGGAGATTCGGTGAAAGTGAAGTTGCTTGCGGTCGCGGACACCGTCGCCTTGTAAGTCCCCGCAGCGACAGCCACCACGCCGTCGCCGTTGAGGATACGCGTGCCGTCCGAGGTGACGGGCACCGCCGTACCGAAGCTGCCGTTGATGCGGACATAGTCGCCGTTGGCGTCCTGCACGAAGGTGCCGTCGTCATTCATGCTGTACAGCTGCTCTTCCGCGGGATCGACGGGCGTAAGCTCGCGTCCGAACGCTTTATTCCAGCTGTCAATGCCGTTGATGTAACCGTAACCTTCCGCGTCGACGACGACGCTGACGCTGTTCACGTTGTAGCTCACGCCGTATTCGAGCGCGCCGCCGTAAGTGCCCGTGATGTCCGCATTGCCTGCCGCGGATTCGAGATTCGCGGAGATGCTCGCCGGGGTGATCTCACCGCCGCCGCGCACCGTAAAGCTGTTGCCTGCGTTGAAGACGTAGTTGCTGTCCTGCGAACTGCCGCCCACGCTCACCACTCTGAACACCACGTTTTTCACTCCGACGTTCGCATCGGAGAAGGTGATCTCGAAATCGCCTTCCTTGAATTCGTATCCCACAAGACCGCTGGAGAGCTCGATGTAGTAGTCGTAATCGCCGCCGCCTCCCTCGACCATATCGGGCGTGCCGTACACGGGATCAGTCGTCATGATCGACGTATCGTCGAATTGCTTGACAAACGCGGTAGGATCGGTGATGAACACTTCGAACGTGATCTCCGCGGGAGAAATGCTGCCCGTCGCCCCGATAACGCCGAGAGAACGGTTTTCTTCAAACGCCAGCCCTTCGGGGACTGTTCCGTCCTGCACGTCGCTGCTGGGAATGAGGTAACGGGTGCCGTTCGCGCCCTGATAGTCCGCCACGATAAGCGCACGGGTGTCCTCGGGAAGAACGCCCGCCCCGGTGCTGCTGTACACGTTGTAAACCGCCGTGCTGTCGGGGTTGATGACATAGTTGACCGCGCCGTTCGCGTTGTTGTACAGCTCGAATCCGTAGATCGCGCCGGCATTCACACCGTCTGTGACGTCGACATCGACGTCGGTGTAACCGGCAGCCGTGATCCTGACGCGGTAATTGCTGCTGAACTGCTCCGCCGGGACGAATCCGCTGAGGACCGCCTGCACCGCGCTCTCGTTCACTCCGCCGTACTTAGTCCCGTCATAGGTTTTGCCGGGAAGAGTGAAATCGACATTGAGCTCCGCCGCGGTGATGTTCGCCTTGAAGCTGTGCGACACCGCGCCCTCCCATGACACATGGTAGGAGCCCGCAACGTACTCGTTGTACTGTTTCTGTTCCTCGCTGAGCGCCGCGCCGCTATCGTCAGTCGTCCTGGCGACGATTTTCACGCCGGAGATGGTCACAAGTTTGCCCGTGCCGACGTCCGCGCTGTTGAACGTCGCGGTGTAGTCGAAGTCGATACTGGTTATGTCGCGCACGGTGGTGCCGTCCGCGGTGTGCGCGATGAAGTCGTTGTCCTCGTACGCGTCGTTGGTCACGAAATCGAGAGTCGCGGCGGTGGTAGCGTCGTAAGTCTTGCTGTTGACCGTAATGCCGCTGAGACGGAGCTCGATTTCTTTGGGATCGAGCACCGCCGCTTTTTCGAGGAAGAGGTCGGACACAACGTAATGCCCGTCGCCCGTGCCCTCCTTGTACGTGACGTCAAACGAATAGTTGTTCCAATCGAAGCCGCCGGCGATGGTGATCTCGAAGTTGACGAGCACGTCGTGGTAGTAATGCCCGTTCTCGTAATTCTCAGTCTGCACGAATACGAAGGGAGTATAGCCATTCCCGTCCGCATTCCGCATTGCATAGATATAAGTCGCGTTGCCTATCGTGGCGCTCTCGCCTTCCACGATATTGCTGATGTAGGGCTGCGTTGCGAACGAAGGACCTTCCGCCGCGACTCCGCCGTCGCCGTACTGCGACATCTCGAACTCGATCTCGAACGTAAGCGGACGCTTGGTGATGGAGTAGATCCCCTCTCTGTTGATGACGCCTTCCGCCGCGGTATATCCTTCGTCCGTGCCGTCAAGCCCTTCGCCGAGCGCGTAATTTGCGCCGTAGAGCGTGATGTTGGTGACGTCGATGCTGTATTCACCCACGTTCTTGTTGCCGGTGGTCGCCGCAAAGGACAGGGCGACGTCCGCCGCGTCGAAGTTGGCTACGCTGTCGGCGAAGGTCTGCTCAAAGGAGAACGGGACGATGACGTCGGCGTTGCCGTCGTACACCTTGGTGAGGGTGTCCGCGGTGAAGCCGAACACGATGTCGTCAAGGGTTACGGTGCGCCTGTCTATGCTGCCCGTCAGGCCCGTAACGGTAACTCTCGTACCGCCGGTTGCTTCGTCGCGCTCGACCGTGCTTCCGTCGAGGTCGAAGTAAGCCTCGAGATCCGCGCCTTCCACGGGATTGCCGTCGTCGTCAAGCGGGAACGCCACCGTCGGGAAAAGAAGGGTGAACGTCGTCACCGTGACCGCGGTGCCGGCATTTGCGGAAGCGAAGTAGCCGCTGATCAAGGTGAAGTTCCCCGCCAGGAACTCGTCGTACAAGCCCGAAGTCGCGGATGTGACGGTGACGTTGTCCTTGAACACCGTCGTAGTGCCGTCATAGACCTTGGACACCGCGAAGTGGCTCTGTGCGATGACGAGCGGATTCTGCAATATCGCGTAGATATAAGCCGTGGTTATCTCGTTAGCACGCAGCTCGTAATTCGCGCTGTCCGCACCCACGAGTTTGATATTGGTGAAGCGCACCGCATAGTTGTCGCCGAATGCGGAAACTTCCCTGCCGTCGAACCAGTAGTTTGCATCGAACGTGACCGAAACGTCGTCGTTGTTGATGATGACCGTGTTGTCGAAGGTGATGCTCGCGTCGGGCGCGGTGCTGTCGCCGTCGTAAGTCTTGTTCGTGCCGCCGGATATGGTCACGCCGCTACCTTCGAGGTCGATGGGCCTGGGCGTAATGGATATGGTCACGGAGTCGAACACGCCCTCCGCGAAGGTGATGTTGAGGTTGGAGTCCTCGGCGTCGGTGGTGTAACCGCTCCAGAAGACGCCGTAATAGTCGACGCTGTCGTATCTGTTTCCTATTCCCGTACCGTCGGCGTTGGCGCGGTGGATGTTGCCGATCTCAGGCAGTCCGAAACGGGACTTATACCCTTCGGGCAGTCCGTCGAATTCAAACACAAAGCTGAGCTGATCCGCTTCGAGGTCGCCGTACACCTTGGAAGCCTGTCCCTGATCGAGCGTCGCGGAAGTGACCGTCACCTCCGCCGGCACAACGGTGAGAGAAGTCACGGGATCTCCGTTGCTGTCGACGTATTCGTAATCGAAATCCAGCGGATTGAGCGACGACGCGCCTTCCGTCCCCTCGAATCCCGTCACTGTAAACTGTATGCTGTAACTGCCGACGTTGTTGTTCAGCACGTCTGCTTCGCCGCCGACGTATCCGTTGACGTAGCATGCAACCACGGGATTGCCGGGGGCTTCTGCCTGTTCGCCGTTGACGTAATACGCCCACGTATACGAATGTCCGTCGTATGTGATGAGGTTTCTGTCCCAGAAGGTGCCGTAGCTGACCGTGAACTGCACGTTTTCGGCGAATGTGATGACGAACGTACCCGTCGCAGCCTGAATGGTGATGTTCACCGTCCTGCCCAGCGTATCGACATTGATGATGACGTTGGTCACGCCGTCGGAATTGTGCGACGAAACGAGAGCCGCCGCGCTGTCGCTGACATTGTATGCTCCGCTGCCGGTCGCGCTGGACGCGTCAACGGTAAGATAACCGGAGATGCCGAAGCGCTGCGTAGTGGTGTTGGCTGCGAAGTCTATCCTGATGTTCGCTATATCGTCCTCGCTTTCTACGCGCTGATCCGGAATTTTTCCTATGGGATTGACCGTCACCGTAACGGGAGAAACGGTGATCTGTCCGTTGCCGTCGGACGCGAGTGCCGCGGAGAAGTTCGCATTGAAATTGAGCGCGGAAGCGTTGAACTCCGTGAAGGCGTAATCATCCGCGTTCACGAAACCGAAGCTGTTTGCCGTCGCATTGCTGCGCAGCGCGGAAGCCGCCACCGTCACCGTCCACACGCTGCCGCCGTCCGCCACGGCGGAGGAATCCACTCCGAACACCGCGGCGATCTCCTCTGCGGAGTCGAACAGTCCGAGCGTGTCGAAATCGAACGCGCTCTTTTGCACCGTCACCTGATAGGTCGAAGGCAGCGCGTCGCCGTAAGTCATCTCGACCGTCGGCGCCGTCACCTCGAACCCGCGCGGCAGCACAGTGAGCGATTGTCCGCCCTCCCAGCTTACCGTCACCGTATAGTCCTGGGCGGTGAACGTGGCAGTGACCGTATGGCTGCCGGCAAGGGCGTATCCCGTCCCCGTGATCGAGAACGTTACTCCGCTGCCGGGCAGATCGGTAAACGCCTTGCACGTCGTATCCTGTCCGACAAGCCCGGACAGGATCGCGTACTCGATGTATTCGGCAAGGTTGCCGCCCGCGCCGAGGATGATATCTCCGTAGTATTTGTCGCCTTCATTGATGGAGGCCTGCACGGTGAGGGCGACTTTGTCCACCGTATAAGTCGCGTCCGGGGTTTGCGCGGCAAGCACATAGTACCTCGATTCCGCATCGGAATAGAGGATCGACACGCTGTAGGTGCCGGTGTGCGTCACACCTTGCTTGTCATAGAAATTCTCGGGATACACGACGCGGAAAGGCTTGTCGCCGTCGGAGATCGTCGCAATGCCGCCGTTGGTGTACGTCAGATCGGGTGTGATCGTGATCCCCTCGCCCGTATAGTCGGTCCTCAGCCCGCTGAAAGCGGCATTCACCACCCTGCGGTAGGAGAATACGAGCTGAGTCGCACCGTTCTCCAACGCGGGCAGCGCCGTGATGGACGTCCTGTCGACGGCGAGATCGATCGTCGAGCCGTCCGCGCTCACCGAAGCGTAAGCGTAACCTTTCAGCAGACCTTCCGCGGTAAATGTGCCGCTCACGGAGTCATAAGGATGCGAGTATATCGGCGTGTCGATGACGTCGCCGTTCCCGTTCATCTTTTTGATTTGATAAGGTACGTACGCGCCCGCGCCCGCGATAGACTCGTCGAGCACCGGTGCAAACCTCGCTATCTCGCCGCGCTTGAAGGTGTCGGTAAGCACGCCGTCGCTGTTGGTGAAGCCGAGCGTCGTGTAAGGATTGCCTATCGCGCCGATATATCCGGCGGCATGTGTCGCGACGATCGTATAATCGTTCGCGTCAGCCAGCACGCCGTACACGCCGAGCGCGCTGAGATTCGCCGCTCTGTCCACGCCGATAACGTATGTAACGTAATATCCCGCGCCGCTGTCAAACGCCAGACTCACCGGTTGTGTGCCGGTACCGATGTCGCTGTAGTAAACGGATTCGAAGCCGTTCTCCCGTGAGAAATCGCGGTCGGCGTAATATCCCCTGAACACTTCGAGCCCTGCCTCGAACTCTTCCTGCGAAGCGTAATATACCGTCGCATAGTAAGCCTCGTCCCACTCTGCTCCGACGAAGGACAGCACAGCCCCCATATCCCATGCGGCGGTGTACCAGAACCTTCCCGTCTGCGTGTCGGCGTTGTAAATGCCGGTGGGGATGAGGTCGTCCGTATTGAGGATGACGTGGTCCGTCGTGTCGGTCGTACCGCTCTCGGACAGATCGGGAGTGACGGGAGCTTGGGTATCGATGTACACCCTCACGCCGGCAGACCAGTTGCTCGCGTTGCTTTCCGTCTGGGCGTAGGAGGATTCGGACGCGTTCCACGCGATGTCCGCGTTGGAATACACCGTGAAGTTGGTCGTCTGCTCTACCACGGTGTCCGGCACGCCCGTATAAGTCACGGCGAGAGAAGCCGCCTGCAGCGCACCGCCGCCCGTCAGCGTGACCGTAACGGTCGCAAAGGTATCCCCCGTCATCGTATATCCGCCGTCCGCGGACGTCCATGTGCTGCCCTGCACTTCCGCGCCGGATTCGTTGGTTATCTTCGTGATCGCGCCGCTCCGGACGTAGACGTAATACATGCCGCCGTCCGCGCCGAGCACCGCGACTTTATTGCCGGAGAAGTTCTCCGTAAATGCGACCGTCGCCGTGAGCGAAGTACCTACCCACACCTCTTCGCCGGGTGCGATCGTCCCTAAAGGCGCGGCGTCGTTTGCCGCATACGCCGTGCCGCCGAGCGTGTCGTAAGTGACCGTGACGTTATTCGTCGGCTCGACATTATCCATCTTGGCGTATATGACAATGCTCGACGACGACAAATATCCCGCATAGTTCATCGCGTACAGCGTAATGCGGTAGTATCCTGCCTCGGTTGCCCCGGCAGCGTTGTTGTATTGACCGTATCCGTTGATCTGTCCGCTCGCGAAATCGTAGGCGGAAATATCGCCTTTATCGTTCACGATAGCATCGTTCGTGGAATAACCGAAAGGATAATAACTCGTCAGACTGCCGTCCGAGAGCTTCGGTGACGACGCACCGAACGCGGCGGACGCGCTGTCATAACGCTCCGCGGCGAAGTACCATATCAGCGAATTCGCTCCGCTGCCCGCGCCGCTGATGCTGAGGTTGAGATTTTCCGCATTCCACACCAGCCCGTCGAACGGATTTTCCGCCGCCGTGGACAGCGTATTGTCGTTGTACACCGACACGCCGCCGAGGTCGCTTCCGCCGGTGCCGTAGATTCCGCCTACAACGATTGTAAGATCTTGTGTGTTTCCTGCTGAGTCGCGGATCTGTATCTTCACTCCTTCCGCGCCCGTGTTGTCGCGGAACTCTATCGCCAGCGTGCCCGTATCTCTTGCGGACGAAACGTTCCACGTGATCCGCCCGTTGTTCGTGCCGCCGTTATAGCTGAAATCCGCGCTGCCGCTCCCTCCGTATTGCGTCCCGATAGTATCCGACGAAGAGCCGTTGACTCTGATTCCGGCAAGCCCCGCGTAATACGTCGCGCTGCTCGCGCTTGCGGCGACGCCGTCGTTGCAATAATCCTGCACGTTCAGGGTGAGCCTCTTGGCATACCCGTCTTCGTCATACCTTACAGCCGCGTTGGTCAGGCTTATCGTGTTGCCGTTGATCGTTACGCCTCTGTCGTTCGGCGCATTGTTGACGATGGCGTTGTACAGCGCGCTGTTCGTGCTGTTGAGATAGCTGCCGGGATCCGCCGCCACAGTGGACGTGACCGTCGTGCCGCTCTCGTCTATCGTCGCCTGCGGCGCGCCCGAATCGACCGTATTGGAGTTTGTTGTTATTGTGAAAGTGAGGTTGTGATTCGCGGCTCGAATACCAGGAGTTTGGAATGTACCAGAAGTACGTGCCAATCCCAGCACCAAGTTTGAATTTCCAGAAGTAATGCTTACATTCGTCCCGAATGTACGGTTTGTTCCGGAGGTAGGTCCGCCGCCGAATGTTGTCCAGCCGGACTGATTCCAACTATCGCCACTTAGAAATGAACTTGCCGCCACAGGCGAGGAAGTAACTCCCATATAAGTGCCATTTGTTTGATCATTGTCATATGATGTATAAACCGTAGCGGAATAAGTGGCCGTAACGGTATAGCCGGCACTTACGAAAGCCATTACACTATCAGGAATCTTTACATTTATGACAACTATAACTTCCGGCTCATAGAACCAGTGCTGAGCACTCGAGTTTGCACCCCAGGAGCTGTTTGTCCCTCCGTTCCAAAAGCCTAACCCTTCACCGGTGCCGCCGGTCTTATAGTAACTCACGGTTGAATTACTAAAAGTAACATCCGAAAGATTTGACGTCAAAGTAATCGAATTCCCCACACCATTTGCATGGAATCTCTCCTGCAATGTGCTAATTGTTGTATTGGAATTTGCATAAGATGTCACTTGATTCCCGTCGCCGCCTGAATGAGCCGCGTCCGCGACGTTCGCCCCAGTGTCCGCGTTGTCGCCCATGACTCCCACAGTCAGCACCAGCGCGAATATCAGCGCAAAGCACATCAGCAGCACTACGGCTTTCATGGTTCCGACCAAAAATCTTCTCTGCCCGTTACGGCTGTTACTCATAATCCCACCTCTCAAAAGCAACTTCCCTGGGTTACTTCCAAAATTTCTGTTTCTTTTCTTCCGCGCCCGCACTCTTCCGTCCCGGGTTCGCTCCGCCCGGCTCTGCCTTGCTTCCGCCCTCGGTTCGCTCCGCTCGGCT